>LNFM01000568.1_pt1 | contig 91416 bp, 91 predicted proteins | sample 596031 | NCBI WGS metagenome assembly LNFM01 (sample SAMN04254537, study PRJNA301005) | activated carbon metagenome | isolation source: dual media filters at the Ann Arbor, Michigan drinking water treatment plant | place: USA: Ann Arbor | reverse complement strand
CCGAGACGCATTTGCGGAGGCTCGTGATGTCATGGCTCGCGACATGCGCGGACATGGCGCGGTAGGCGGTGGGGGCGGTGAAGCAGATGGTGGCGCGGTGCGCGGCGATGGCGGGCAGCAGGTCCTCGGGGCTCGCGCGTTCCAGCAGGATGGCGGTCGCGCCCACGCGGAAGGGAAACAGCACCAGGCCGCCCAGGCCGAAGGTGAAGGCGAGCGGGGGGGAGCCGATGAAGCGGTCGGCGGGCTCGGGCTTCAGCACCTGGGCGGAATAGGCGTCGCAGATGGCCAGCATGTCCCGGTGGAAATGCATGGTGCCCTTGGGCTCGCCCGTGGTGCCGGAGGTGAAGCCGATCAGGCAGGTTTCATCGGCCGCGCTGTCATGGGCGGTGAAGTCGGGGCTGGCGGTGGCGCAGCGGGCCTCCAGCGCGCCATCGCCCCAGGTGAGGATGTGGCGCAGCTCCGGGGCATCGGCGCGGCGCAGCTCCTCGATCAGGCGGGCGTCGCAAAGCGCGTGGGTGATCCGGGCCTTGCGGGCGATCTCGCCGATTTCCTTGGCGCGCAGCAAGGGCATGGTGGCGACGACGATGCCGCCCGCCTTCAGCACGGCGAAATAGGCGGCCACCATCCAGGCATTATTGGCCGAGCGCAGCAGAACGCGGTTGCCGGGGATGAGGCCAAGCTCGCCCACCAGCACATTCGCGATGCGGTTCACGCGGGCGGCGAGCTCCGCATAGGTCAACGTCTCGGCGGGGGTCACGATGGCCGGGTGGTCGGCGCGAGAGGCGAGGTTGGCGTCCAGCAGTTCGGTCGCGCAGTTGAGGCGCTCGGGGTAGGGCAGGAGGCGGAATTCCGGCCATTCCTCGCGTGGGGGCAGGTTGTCGGCGGCGAAGCGATCCATGCTCACATCCTCTCCCGCTCGGCGCGCGCGATGATCACGCGCTGGATTTCGGAGGCGCCCTCATAGACGCGCAGCGCGCGCACTTCGCGCGTCAGCAATTCGGGCGGAGAATCCGCGACGACACCATATCCGCCATGCAGCTGCGCGCAGGCATCGGCGATGCGGCCGGCGGCTTCGGTGGCGTGCAGCTTGGCCATGCTGGCCTCGCGCGAGACCCGGGGCGTGCCCTGATCCTTCAGCCAGGCGGTGCGATAGACGAGGAGGGCCGAGGCCTCGACGCCGAGGGCGGCATCGGCGATGGCGGCCTGGGTCATCTGCTGGTCGAAGAGCGGCGCGCCGAAGAGTTTTCGGCTGGTGGCGCGGGCGAGCAGCAGATCGAGGCCGCGCCGCGCGAAGCCGAGGGCGGCCGCGCCCACGGTGGCGCGGAAGACGTCGAGCGTCGCCATCGCGATCTTGAAGCCATCGCCGGGCGCGCCGATGCGATGCGCGTCCGGCACGCGGACATCGTCGAAGCGCAGGCGCGCCAAGGGGTGCGGGGCCGAGACCTGGATGCGCTCGGCCGTCACCAGCCCCGGCGCATCACCCGGCACCCAGAAGGCCGTGAGGCCGCGCGCGCCCGGCGCCTCGCCCGTGCGGGCGAAGACGATGTGGCTGCCGGCGATGCCGCCATTGCTGATCCAGGTCTTTTCGCCGTTTAGCCGCCAATGCGCGTTGCCGTCGCGCGTGGCGGTCGTGGCGAGGGCCGCGACATCGCTGCCCGCCTCGGGCTCGGACAGGGCGAAGGCGGCCAGCGTGGTGCCGGCGCGCACGCCGGGTAGGACCAGCTGCCGCAGTTCGTCGTTGCCGAAGAGCGTGATGGGACCGGTGCCGAGGCCCTGCATGGCGAAGGCGAAATCGGCGAGGCCCGAATGCCGCGCCAGGATGTCGCGCGCGAGGCACAGGCTGCGCACATCGAGCGCGCCGGTCTCCGGCACGGCCATGCGCAGCAGGCCGGAATCGCCCAGCGCGCGGGCCAGGGCGCGTGTGCTGCCATCGGCGTCGTGGTGGTCGGTCAGGCGTTCGGCGTTTGCGCTGGCCCAGGCCTCGACCTCGGCCGCGAAGTCGCGGTGGCGCGGTTCGAAGAAGGGCCAGTCGAGGAAGCTCTGGTCCGCCATCAGTCGCCCTGGAAGACCGGGGTCTGCTTGGCGGCGAAGGCCTCATAAGCGCGGCGGAAATCCTGCGTCGTCATGCAGAGCGCCTGGGCCACCGCCTCGGCCTCGATCGCCTGTTCGACGCCCATCGCCCATTCCATGGCCAGCATCCGCTTGGTCATGCCATGGGCGAAGCCGGGGCCGGCGGCGATCTCGGCGGCGAGCGCGTTGGCGTCTTCGTGCAGATTCTCGGTGAGGCGGTTGAAGAAGCCCCAGCGTTCGCCTTCCTCGGCGCGCATCGCGCGTCCCGTGAAGAGCAATTCGCTGGCCCGCCCCTGGCCGATGAGGCGCGGCAGGATGGCGCAGGCGCCCATGTCGCAGCCGGCGAGGCCCACCCGGTTGAACAGGAAGGCGACGCGCGCGCGGGGGGTGGCCAGTCGGATGTCGCTCGCCATGGCGATGATGGCGCCGGCCCCGGCCGCGATGCCGTCCACGGCCGCGATGACGGGCTGCGGGCAGGCGCGCATGGCCTTCACCAGCTCGCCGGTCATGGCGGTGAAACGCATCAGCCCCTTGGTGTCGCGCTCCAGCAGCGGCCCGATGATCTCATGCACATCGCCGCCCGAGCAGAAATTCCCGCCGGCCCCCGTCACGATGAAGACCTTCGCCGCGTCATCCTGCGCGCCGGCGCGGAAGATGGCCGAAAGCTCGGCATAGCTCTCGAAGGTGAGCGGGTTCTTCCGCTCCGGCCGGTTGAGGGTGAGGGTGATGACGCCCGCCGCCTCGCTGAGTTGCAGATGCTGCGGCTGGTAGCGGGCGAGGGGGGTCATGGCGTGTCGAGGCTCTCGCGGATGGAGGATTTGGCGCGGCCGAGCAGGCGGTGCAGCCCGGCGCGTTCGGTCTCGGACAGCTGGCCGAGCAATTCGGCGATCCAGCCCTCATGCGCGCGGGATTGCCGTGCGAATTCGCGGGCGCCCTTGGCCGTGAGGCGCAGGCGGAAGGCGCGGCGGTCTTCGGCATCGAGGCGGCGCTCGATCAGCCCCTCGGCTTCGAGGCGTGTGGCGAGGCCGGTGACATTGCCGTTGCTGACCATCATCCGCCGCGAGACATCGCCCAGCGTCAGCCCCTCGCCATCGCGGTCGAGGGCGGCGAGGAGGTCGAAGCGGGGGAGGGTGGTGTTGAATTCCTCGCGCAGGCGGCGGCGGATTTCCGTTTCGATCAGCGTGGCGCAGGTGAGCAGGCGCAGCCAGAGCCGCAGGGAATCCTTGGTGCCGGGCGGGGCGTCGGCGAGCTGCGTCTCGGCATCCATCAGACTTCGCCCCCGCTGACGGGCAGCGCCGCGCCATGGATGCCGCAAGCGGCGCTGGTGCAGAGGAAGACCGTCAGCGCCGCAATTTCCCCGGGCTGCAGCAGGCGGCCCTGCGGGTTGTGCTTCGCGAGCTCCGCACGGGCGGCGGCGTCATCCAAGCCGGTCTTGGCCCCGATGAGGGCGATGCTCTCGGCCAGCAGCGGCGTCTCGGTGAAGCCGGGGCAGATGGCGTTGACGGTCACACCCTTGGCCGCGACCTCCAGCGCGAGCGCGCGGGTGAAGCCCAGCAGCGCGTGCTTGGCCGCCACATAGGGCACCACATAGGCGTAGCCCTTGAGCGCGGCGGTGGAGGCGATGTTGATGATCCGCCCATGGCCCTTGGCCAGCATGTGGGGAAGTGCCGCCCGCGTCAGCGCGACGGCCGACATCAGGTTGGCGTCCAATGCCGCGCGGAAATCGGCGTCGGTGGTCTTGAGGAAGGGGGCGCTGACGGCGGCCCCCGCGGCATTCACCAGGATCGTCACGGGCGGCAGGGGCGGTGGCGCCGTGGCGTCGCCGGCCAGCGCGGCATCGGCCTCGCCGCGCGCGACGGCGGCCTCGAGCGGCCCGGCCCGGCGGCCCATGATGGTGACATGGGCACCCGCCGCCTTCAGCGCGCGGGCGCAGGCCAGGCCGATGCCCGTGCCCCCGCCGCTCACCAGCGCAAACTGTCCTGCCAGCTCCTGCATATTTTAAGCTTAAAGCATTGCGGGATGCCTCCCTTCAAGCATATTTTGGCGATGCAGCCTCATGGAGTGACAGATGCGCATCGCGGTGATCGGCGGCGGCCCCGCCGGCCTGTACTTCGCCATCCTGATGAAGCGCGACCGGCCCGGGGCCGAGATCACGGTCGTCGAGCGCAACCAGGCGGATGACACCTTCGGCTTCGGCGTTGTCTTCTCGGACGCGACGCTGGATGCCTTCCGCGACGCGGATGAGCCCTCCTACCGCGCCATCACGGAGAGCTTCGCCTATTGGGATGACATCGCGATCATCGCGCGCGGGCATGAGCATCGCGTGGGAGGCAATGGTTTCTGCGGCTGTTCGCGCCGCACCCTGCTGACGCTGTTGCAGGCCCGCGCGCGGGAACTCGGCGTCACGCTGGAATTCCGCCGGGAGGCGAGCCCTGAGGATTTCCCCGATGCGGACCTGATCATCGCCGCCGATGGCGTGAACAGCCCGATCCGCGCGCGCCACGCCGATCACTTCCAACCCGAGGTGGACCTCCGCCCCAACCGCTTCGCCTGGATGGGCAGCACGCGGCCGCTCGATGCCTTCAGCTTCTTCTTCCAGCAGCGGCCCGAGGGCATCTTCATCGCCCATGCCTATCAATATGCGCCGGGCCAGAGCACCTGGGTGCTGGAAACCGACCCCGAGACCTTCGCCCGCGCCGGCCTCGGCGCCATGAGCGAGGCGGAGAGCGCCGCCTATCTGGAAGGCGTCTTCGCCGAGGCGCTGCAGGGCCACAGGCTCATCACCAACCGCAGCACCTGGCGGCAATTCCCGATGATCCGCTGCCAGCGCTGGGTGAAGGACAACATCGTCCTGCTGGGCGATGCCAAGGCGTCCGCGCATTTCTCCATCGGCTCGGGCACCAAGCTCGCCATGGAGGATGCGATCGCGCTGCATGCGGCCTTCATGGCGGGTGGCGACGTGGCCACCTGCCTGCATCGCTTCGAGACCGGGCGGCGCGAGGAGGTGGAGAAGATCCAGCACGCCGCCGATGTCTCGCTCGTCTGGTTCGAGCAGGTGAAGCGCTTCTGGAATTTCCATCCGGCGCGCTTCGCCTTCGGCGTGATGACGCGCAGCAAGGCCATCACCTGGGACAACCTGCTGCTCCGCGCCCCCGAATTCATGGGCGAGGTGCAGCAGGTGGTGGCCGCCGAGACGCCCGGCGGCGATGCACGCAACCCGCCCATGTTCCAGCCCTTCGCGCTGCGGGGGATGACCTTGCCCAACCGCGTCGTCGTCTCACCCATGTGCCTCTATTCGGCCGAGGATGGCCTGCCGAACGACTTCCACCTCATCCATTACGGCGCGCGCGCCATGGGCGGTGCGGGCCTCGTCTTCACCGAGATGACCTGCCCCGCGCCGGATGCGCGCATCACGGCGGGCTGCGCGGGCCTGTGGAATGATGCGCAGCAGGCGGCCTGGACGCGCATCGTGGGCAATGCCCATGCGGCGGGGGCCAGGATGTGCCTCCAGCTCGGCCATGCCGGGCGCAAGGGCGCGACCAAGCTCATGTGGGACGGCATGGACCAGCCGCTCGAGAGCGGCGCCTGGCCCATCCTTTCGGCCAGCGCCATTCCCTATTACCCCAACAGCCAGGTCCCGCGCGCCATGGACCGCGCCGACATGGACCGCGTGAAGGCCGAGTTCCTCGCGGCGACGGAGCGCGCCATCGCCTGCGGCTTCGACATGCTGGAGCTGCATTGCGCCCATGGCTATTTGCTCGGCAGTTTTCTGTCCCCGCTGACCAACCGGCGCAGCGACGACTATGGCGGCTCGGTCGAGAACCGCCTGCGCTACCCGCTGGAGGTCTTCACCGCCATGCGCGCCGTGTGGCCCGCTGATCGCCCCATGTCGGTCCGCGTCTCCGCGACCGACTGGGCCGAGGGCGGCATCACGGATGCGGACATGCTGGCCATCGCCCGCGCGTTTCGGGATGCGGCCTGCGACCTGCTGGATGTCTCCACCGGGCAGACCGTCGCCGACGCGCAGCCCATGTATGGCCGCATGTTCCAGCTTCCCTGGGCCGACATGCTGCGCAACGAGGCCGGAATCGCGGTCATGTGTGTGGGCTCCATCACCTCGGCCGACCAGGTGAACACCATCATCGCGGCCGGGCGGGCCGATCTGGTGGCGCTCGCCCGGCCGCATCTGACGGACCCTTCCTTCACGCTGCACGCTGCCGCAGAATACGGCGCGCGGGGCGTGAACACGCCGGTGCAATATGGCTGGGGCAAGGATGCGCTGTATCGCAATGCGAAGCGCGCCAGGGAGGATCTGATGGAACTGCGCCGCAAAGCCAAGCCCGCGAGCCACGCGCCCCGATGATGGATCATCGCCGCCACCGCAAGCCGGCACCTCCCGCGCCCATCCTCATCGCCGGCGGTGGCATTGGCGGGCTGACGCTGGCGCTCTCGCTGCATGAGCGCGGCATTCCCTGCATCGTGCTCGAAGCGGCGAAGGAGGTGCGGCAGCTCGGCGTCGGCATCAACACGCTGACCAATGCCATCCGGGAGCTGGCGGCGCTCGGCCTTTTGCCAGCGCTGGACGCCATCGCCATCCGCACGCGGGAGCTGCGCTACCTCGACCGCTTCGGAAACCGCATCTGGACCGAGGCGCGCGGCCTGCATGCGGGGCATGATTCGCCGCAGCTCTCCATCCATCGCGGCCGCATGCATGGCGTGCTCTGGCAGGCGGCGATGGAGCGGCTGGGGCCGCAGGCGGTCCGCACCGGCATGCGCCTGGTGGGCTTCGCGCAATCCGGCACCAGCGTCACGGCCAATTTCGCCGATGGCTCCAGCATCCGCGGTTCCGCGTTGATCGGCGCCGATGGCATCCATTCCATGCTGCGCGCGACGCTGCATCCGGCGGATCCCGGAATCCGCTGGAACGGCATCCAGATGTGGCGCGGCGCCATCGAATGGCCGGCCTACGAGACGGGCGACGTGATGTTCGTGGCCGGCGACATGAAGGAGAAGCTGGTCTTCTACCCCATCGGCCATGGCAGCACGGCTGAGACGCGCCTCACCAACTGGGTGATCTGCGCGCAGATCGGCGATGCCTCGCGCCCGCCGCCGCGCCGCGAGGATTGGGCGCGGCCGGGCCAGCTGGAGGAGGTGCTGCCCCATGTGCAGCGCTTCCGCGTGCCGGGCCTTGATGTGGAGGCGATGGTCCGCGCCACGCCGGAATTCTTCGAATACCCGATGTGCGACCGCGACCCGCTGCCCTTCTGGACGCGAGGCCGCGTCACGCTGCTGGGCGATGCGGCGCATGCCATGTATCCCACCGGCTCCAACGGCGCCTCCCAGGCGATCATCGATGCCCGCCTGCTGGCGCGGCTGCTGGCGGAGCGCCCGGTGGAGGATGCGCTCGCCGCCTATGAGGCCGAGCGCCTGCCCGCCACGCGGGAGATTGCGCTCTCCAACCGGCGCGGCGGGCCGGAGCGGGTGGTGGATGTGGTGAGCGAACGCGCGCCAGACGGCTTCACCGACCTCAACGCGGTGATCGCGCATGAGGAATTGGCGGCCATCGCGCGGGGCTATGCGAAGCTGGCGGGGATGGTGAAATGAAGATCGAGATCACCCGCACGGGCGATATCCGGCATGTCGTCGTCGCCAATCACGGCAAGCTCAACACGCTGAATTCGGAGCTGTTGCTGCAACTCGCGGCCAGCTTCGATGTGGAGGACGACATCCGCGCCGTGGTGCTGACGGGCGAGGGCGATCGCGCCTTCATCGGCGGCGCCGATATCCGCGAGATGGGCGCCGTCGCGACACCCGAGCAGGGCCGCGCCTTCATCGAACGCGTGCATGGCGCCTGTGCGGCCATCCGCGCCTGCCGCGTGCCGGTGATCGCGCGCATCCAGGGCTGGTGCCTGGGGGCGGGCCTCGAGATCGCCGCCGCCTGTGACCTGCGCATCGCGGCCGATGTCGCGAAGTTCGGCATGCCCGAAGTGCGCGTGGGCATTCCCTCCGTGGTCGAGGCCGCGCTGCTGCCGGGGCTGATCGGCTGGGGCCGCACCCGCCGCCTGCTGCTGCTGGCCGAGACGCTGGACGCCGCCACCGCCGAATCCTGGGGCCTGGTGGAGCGCGTGGTGCCGCAGGCCGCGCTGGACGCCGCGCTGGACGAATGGCTGCACCTGCTGGGCGAGGCCGGCCCGCGCGCCATCCGCGACCAGAAGGCGCTGATCTCCCGATGGGAGGAGCTGGGCCTGGACGCCGCCATCCAGGCCGGCGTGGACTCCTTCGGGCGGGCCTTCGCGACCGACGAGCCGCGGCGGATGCTCGGCGCCTTCCTGGCGCGGAAGCGTTAGGGCCCTTCCCGCCGCAGGATCAGCGCCAGGCCGCGGTGCAGCGTCGCCACCTCCGCCTGCACCGCGCCCAGCAGCTCGTCGCGCGAATCCAGCTCCTCCACGCCGTAGCGCCCGCCCGCGCCCAGCAGCAGCGCCTCCTGCCGCGCCTCGCCCAGGTAGCCGCCCGCCCCCCACTGCGCCAGGATGCGCCCGCGCCCGGTGGTTCCGTCCGGGCGCGCGCGCGTCAGGTGGCGCCACACCAGGGGCGCGAAGTGCTCCGCGCGCTCCGGCCCTTCCCCGATGTCGCGCAGCATGTTGCGCGCGTGGCGCAGCTCCGCCTCCGAGCGGTTGAACAGCAGCCCCACGCCCGCCGAGGCCTCGCCCACGCCGCCGCCCAGGGACAGCGCGTCCGCCGCCGTGGTGGCGCCCGCCAGCGCCAGGCCGCCGCTGATCGCCGCCGTGCCGGCGCCGAAGGCGATGGCGGCCAGGTTCAGCGCCCGGTTCCGCCGCCCCTCGCGCGCCATGAGCAGGCTGCGGAGCTGGTCGCCGCGCTCGCCCTCGCAATCCAGCGCCGCCAGCGTGCCGGCCACGTCCAGCATGCCCAGCAGCACGCGCCGCTGCACCTCCTGGCGCAGCCGCAGCCGCGCCACCTCGCCGCGCAGCCCGGGCGCAGGCGGGGCGGCCAGCGCTTCCAGCGCCGGGAGCGCGCCCACCGTGTCGGCGGCCTCCACGGCCTCCATCGGCAGCGCCAGCCGCGCGCCCGCCGCCTCCAGCGCCGCGGGTGGCGAGGCGGGCGGCAGGGCGGCGGGCGGCACGGCCGGCAGGGCGCAGGCCTGCTCGCTCTCGATGCCCGCGCGCAGCGGCGCGTTGCCGGCGCAGCCCGCCAGCAGCAGCAAGGCGAGGGCGGCGCGCATCAGCCGCGCAGCGCCGCGATCTGGCGGCCGTAGCTGGACGGGTCGCAGCGCGCATCCACCAGCGCCGGCCCGCCATCGGCGAAGGCCGCGCGCAGGGCGGCACCCAGCTCCGGCTCGTTGCCCGCGCGCCAGGCCGCGCCGCCCAGCCCGCGCATGACCTGGGCGAAATCCACCTCCGGCCAGTCCAGCGCCCGCCCCGGCAGGTCCCGCCCGCCCTTCTTGATGTCGATGAGCGAGAGCGTGGCGTCGTTGAACACCACCACCACCAGCTTCAGCCGCATGGCGCAGGCCGTCGCCAGCTCGCCCAGCGCCATCAGCAGCCCGCCATCCCCGGTGAAGGCCACCGACCCGCGCGCAGGGTCGTGGATCGCGGCCGCGATGGCGGCGGGCAGGGCGTGCCCCATCGTCGCCAGCCCGTTGGAGATCAGCAGGTCGCCCGGCCGCTCCGCCTGCCAGAAGCTGGTGCAGGGGAACATGTGCGCGCCCGCGTCCACCGCCGCGCGCGGGTCCGCCCCCGATTCCCGCGCCGCGCCCTGCGCCAGCCGCACGATCGCGGATGGCGAGATGCCCCCATTGCCCGAGGGCCCGTTCTCCAGCAGCGCCAGCCACGCCGCGCGGTGCCGCGCCACCGCCCCGTCGGGCCAGGCCGCCCGGGCGGGGGCGAGGTCCACCGCCGCCCATTCGCCGAGCAGCCGCAGGGCGGGCGCCGCGTAGCCCAGCGCGGGCGCGGCCGTCGCCAGCTCCAGCACGGGCGCGGCGAAGCGCCACCTTTGCGGGATGAACTCCACCGGGTCGGCGCCCGCGGTGATGATGAGGTCGGCGTCGCGCAGGATCGGCGCCTCCGCCTCGCCCCCGGTGAAGACGCCGCCGAACAGCGGGTGCGCGTCAGGCAGGACGCCCTTGGCCTTGTAGGTCACCAGCACCGGCGCGTGCAGCGCCTCGGCCAGCCGGCGCACCCAGGCGGCGCGCTCGCCGGTCGCCGCCTCCAGCCCGGCGATGATCGCGGGCCTGCGCGCGCCGGCCAGCATCGCCCGCGCCCGCGCCACCTCGTCGGCTGAAGGCACGGGCAGCACCGGCGCGCGCCAGGGCGCGGGGTCCGCCGCGGCGGCCCGCGCCGCCTCGCCCGTCAGCTCCAGGTAGGCGGGGCCGCGCGGCGCCCCCAGCGCGGCGGAAAGTGCCCGGCCCGCCGCCTCGCCCGGCCCCATCGCGGCGGCGCAGAGCTGCGCGCGCGTCAAGGGCGCGGCCATCGCCGCCTGGTCGAACCACTGGTGCGTGGCGAATCCGCGCTCCGCCTCGCCCATCGCGTCGGCCACCAGCACGACCGGCGCTCGCTCCAGGCTCGCATTCGCCAGGCCGTTGGCGGCGGCCGAGACGCCGGGGCCGCGCGTCACCAGCACCCCTACCGGGCGCTGCGTCAGCTCCGCCATCGTCAGCGCCATGATGCCGGCCCCGGCCTCGGTGCGCGACAGGTGGAAGGGGATGCCGCGCGCCTTCGCCGCGGCGATGAGGTCGAGCGACGAGCCCCCGCCCGGCACGCCGAAGATCGCCGGCATCCCAGCGCGTCCGAACTGCGCCGCGATCGCTTCCGCACCGTTCACCCTGCATCCCCCCTGGGCAGTTGCGCCGCCGATCCGACACCGGCCCCGCCGATGGCGCAAGCCGCGGCGCTGGACATGGCGGGCCGGGCGGGCTGCAATCGGCGGCAACGCACGGCATTGCCAGGGAGCCGCGATGGGATCCGCATTCGACGAGATGGGGGAGGGGCCGCAGCTCCGCGCCGCCTATGCCGAGATCGCGCGCTGGCTGGAGGCGACGCCGCCCGAGGCGCTCGCCGCCAAGCGCGCCGAGGCGGAGTACCTGTTCCGCAAGGTCGGCATCACCTTCGCCGTCTATGGCGAGGGCGGGGACCCCGAGCGGCTGATCCCCTTCGACATCATCCCCCGCATCCTGGCCCGCGCCGAGTGGGAGCGCCTGGCCGCCGGCCTGTCCCAGCGCGTGCGCGCGCTCAACGCCTTCCTGGCCGACGCCTACGGGCCGCAGGAGATCCTGAAGGCCGGCCGCATCCCCGCCGCCCTGGTGACGGGCAACGAGCAGTTCCGGCCCGAGATGCAGGGCTTCGCGCCACCGGGCGGCGTCTACACCCACATCGCGGGCATAGACCTGGTCCGCACCGGCCCGGACGAGTTCTACGTGCTGGAGGACAATTGCCGCACGCCGAGCGGCGTGTCCTACATGCTGGAGAACCGGGAGGCGATGCTGCGCCTCTTCCCGCGCCTCTTCGCCGCCCACCGCATCGCCCCCGTGAACCGCTACCCGGAGGAGCTGCTGGCGACACTGAAGGCCGCCGCCCCCCCGAAGGCGGGGCCGGAGCCCACGGTGGTGATCCTCACGCCCGGCCACTTCAACAGCGCCTACTACGAGCATTGCTTCCTGGCCGACGAGATGGGCGTGGAGGTGGTGGAGGGCGCCGACCTCTTCGTCGAGAACGACGTCGTGATGATGCGCACCACCGCCGGCCCCAAGCGCGTGGACGTCATCTACCGCCGCATAGACGACGACTACCTGGACCCGGAGGTGTTCAACCCCGATTCCATGCTGGGCGTGCCCGGCCTGATGCGCGCCTACCGCGCCGGCAACGTGGCGCTGGCCAACGCGCCGGGCTGCGGCATCGCCGACGACAAGGCCGTCTACCCCTACGTGCCCGAGATGATCCGCTTCTTCCTGGGCGAGGAGCCGCTGCTGAACAACGTGCCCACCTTCCTGTGCGAGCGCGAGGAGGAGCGCGCGCACGTGCTGGCGAACCTCGACACGCTGGTGGTGAAGCTGGCCCAGGGCTCCGGCGGCTACGGCATGCTGATCGGCCCGCACGCGACGGCGGCGCAGCGCGAGGAGTTCCGCGACCGCATCCTCGCTCAGCCCGCGCACTACATCGCCCAGCCCACGCTGGCGCTGTCCACCGTGCCGACGCTGGTGGAGGCGGGCATCGCCCCGCGCCACGTGGACCTGCGGCCCTTCATCCTCAGCACGAAGGACAGCGTGCGCATCGTCCCCGGCGGGCTGACGCGGGTGGCGCTGCGCGAGGGCTCGCTGGTGGTGAACTCCTCTCAGGGCGGCGGCACGAAGGACACCTGGGTGCTGGACGACGCGCCGTCGGCCCAATCCCAGGGCCAGTCCCAGTCGCAGGGCTTCGTCTCATGCTGAGCCGCACCGCCGACAGCCTGTTCTGGCTCGGCCGCTACACCGAGCGCGCGGCCAATGTCGCCCGCGGCCTCAACGTCGCCTGGCGCATGGACGGGCTGGGCACGGGCGAGGAATGGGAGCGCCTGCTGGTGGCCTGCGGCTGCCTGCCCGGCTTCACCGGGACGCACGGCGCGGTGACGCCGGAGGCGGCGGTGGACTACCTGGTGCGCGACCCGTCCAACCCCTCGGGCATCCTGTCCTGCTTCGCCGCCGCGCGCTCCAACGGGCGGCAGGTCCGCACGGCGCTAACGGTGGACATGTGGTCCGCGCTGAACGAGAGCTGGTCGCAGCTGCGCAACGTGTCCGACGAGGAATTTCAGGGCGAGCGCCTGCCCGGCTTCATAGACCGCGTGCGCGAGCGCGTGCTGCTGTTCAGCGGCGCCGCGCAGGACACGATGCTGCGCGGCGAGGCGTGGCTGTTCCTGCGCCTGGGCACGGCGCTGGAGCGTGCGGACAACACCGCCCGCCTGCTGGACGTGCGGCACGACCTGCTGGGCAACGCCACCCCCGGCACGGCGGAATACGCGCAGTGGCAGGCCATCCTGCAATCGGCCTCCGCGCTGCGCTCCTACCACTGGGTGTACCGCGACCGGCTGGACCCGGCGAAGATCGCCGAGCTGCTGATCCTGCGGCCCGAGCTGCCGCGCTCGCTCATGGCCTGCCACGCCCGCGTGCTGGAGGCGCTGGACGCGATCGCCGCCGGGCAGGGCGGGCGGCGCGGCGAATGCCACCGCCTGTCGGGCGAGATCACCGCCGCCCTGCGCTACGGCCGCCTGCCCGACATCATGGAGGGCGGGCTGCACGAATGGCTGACGCGCATGATCGGCCGCACCGCGGAGCTGGGCGGGGCGATCGAGGATTTCTACATCCGCGGGGAGTGAGGCGATGACCTATTGCGTGGGGCTCTGCGTGGAGGAAGGCATCGTCATGCTCTCCGACACGCGCACCAATGCCGGGCTGGACAACATCTCCTCCTTCTCGAAGATGCACGTGGCCGAGGTGCCGGGCGAGCGCGCGCTGGTGCTGATGACCGCCGGCAACCTGGCGGTGACGCAGACGGTGTGGAACCTGCTCCAGCAGGGCGTGCGGCTGGAAGGCGCGCAGCACCGGCTGGACACGGTGCCCAGCATGTTCCGGGCGGCCCAGCTGGTGGGTGCGGCCGTGCGCCAGGTGCAGCAGATGGACGGCGCCGCCCTGCTGGCGCAGGGGCTGAGCTTCGAGGCCTCCATCCTGCTGGGCGGGCAGATCGCCGGCGGGCCGCCCAAGCTGTACCTGGTCTATTCGGCCGGCAACTTCATCGAGGCGACGGCCGACACGCCCTTCCTGCAGATCGGCGAGCACAAGTACGGCAAGCCCATCCTGGACCGCGTGCTGAACATGCGCACCTCGCTCCAGGAAGGCGTGGCGCTGACGCTGATCTCCATGGACAGCACGATCCGCTCGAACCTGTCGGTGGGCCTGCCGCTGGACCTCGCCGTGATCCGGCGCGACGCGCTGCACATCGGCATCCGCCGGCGCATCACCGACGAGGACCCGTATTACCGGGTGATCCGCGACGGCTGGGCGGGCGCGCTGCGCGAGGCGTACCTGAACCTGCCGAAGCCGGACTTCCCGGTGGCGTAGGGGCGGCCCCATGCATGCCCCGGCAGCGCGGGCACCGGCTGCCTGCGATCAGGTTCCATGTGTCGGCGGCCTTTACACCCGGCGCCCCGATCGAAGGCCCGCGTTGCGCAAGAGGTTCATCGCGAAGGATAATATTCTTTGGCACGTTAATTGCTGCGACAGCGGCGCTGGGGTGGGCACATCAAGGGAACCAGACCATGATCCTTCGAAACCTACGCAAGGGGATGGCAGCCGCGGCCGTCATCGCCGCCCTGGCCAGCACGCTGCCGGCGCGTGCGGCCATCCTCACCGGGGTGGACATCCTGAATATCACCGGCATCAGCGAGAGCAGCCTCACCGCCTCCAACATGACCACCGCGTCGGGCATCCTGACGGGCGCGGGCGCCACGATCACGAGCGTCTCCGCGGTCTCCTTCTCGGCCTCCAACCTCACGGGCATCGACATCCTCTATGTCGGGCTGGCGAGGGACGCCTTCACGGCGGCGCAGGTGACGGCCATCACGGACTACGTCGCCGCCGGCGGGGGGCTGGTCGCCGTCGGCACCGAGCGCGTCTGCTGCTTCGGGCCCAGCTGGGAGGAGGTTTCCAATGCCTTCGGCCTGGCCGGCCTCGGCGGCGACCGCGAGGTGAAGCCGAACGCGACCACGCCCTCCAGCCCCATCGTCACCGGGCCTTTCGGCACAGCCACGACCTACGCGCCGGCCGCGACCGGCGCCTTCGCCACCCCCCTGCCGGCGGGCGGGACAGTGGTGTGGGAAGGGGTGGACAACAACCCGGTGATCGTCACGCTGAACGTCACCGGCCGCGCCTTCTTCTTCGCCGACACCAACTTCATGCAGAACTTCTACATCGGCAACGGCGACAACGACGTGATCTGGGGCAACGCCTTCGCCTTCACCGGCCGGGTGGACCCGCCGACCGGCGTGCCCGGCCCTGCCGCGCTCGGCCTGCTGCTCGTCGGCATCGCCGGCCTCGCAACGTCGCGCCGCGCGCGGGCGTGACGGCCGGCCCCGGGCGGCGCGGAACGCCGCCCGGGGCCTTTCAGCTCCCGACCTTCAGCGGGTTCACCAGCCCACGCAGGCAGGCCAGGATGGACAGCGCGGTGATCTTGCCGGTGCGGGGGTTCTCCTCGCTCGGCACGTTCTCGATGGTCATGGTGAGCCGCGCGGATGCGGCCTCCACCACGATGGTGTGGGTGTTGCGGTCCAGCGCCGGGTCGGCCCAGACCTCCACCTGCGTGCGCTCCGGCCCGATGCCGGCGAGCGCCAGCGCGGCGGCGACGTTCACGTTGGCCGGGAAGCCCTCGACCGCGTCGAACACGTTGCCGGCGAAGATGCGCGTGCGCTCCGTCACCGCCTCCACGTCGATGCCGTTGGCCACCAGGAAGGGCGCCCCCGCCAGCCCGCGCGGCGGCTTGGCCGAGCGGATTGTGACGGAATGCACCTCCCCCTCGGCCGCCGCGCGCACCGCGTCCAGCCCCAGCAGCGCGCCGGTGGGGACGATGATGCGCGCCCCCGTTTCCTTCGCGCGCTCCACCAGCGCCATGTGCGACAGCAGCTGCCCGCAGGAGCTCGGCACGAAGATGCAGCCCGATTCCACCGCCGCCTGCGCCACCTCGGCGAAGACAGAGGCGGGCGCCGCCTCCACGATGATGTCGCATTCGCGCGGCAGCTTGGCGATGTCGAGGATCAGCGGGCGGTCGCGGAACCCCTTCATCGCCGCGCGCGCCTTCTCGGCGTCGCGCACCGCCACCGCGGCCAGCTTCAGCCCCGGCACGCCCGCGTCCAGCGCGCGCGCCAGCTGCATCCCGATGGCGCCCAGGCCCACGATTCCGACGGTGAAGGTCTCGCTCATGCGCGATACCTTACCAGGGCTTCACTCCTCCTTGAAGCCGTACTCCGGGATGCCCTGCTCGGCCCCGTAGTACTTGTAGGGCAGGAACTTGCCCGTCATGGCGATCTTCACGCGGTCCCCCTTCGGGTGCGGCATCCGCTCGAAGGCGAAGTCGAAGTCGATGGCGGACATGATGCCGTCCCCGAACTCCTCCTCGATCAGCGCCTTCCAGGCCGGGCCGTTCACCATCACCATCTCGTAGAAGCGGTAGATCAGCGGGTCGGTCGGCGGCATGGCCGTGCCGCGGTGGGGCACCTCGTTCAGCATTGCCTGCTCGCTCGCGCTCAGGCCGAACAGCGCGGCGGCCTTGGCGGCCAGCGGCTTCACCAGCTTCATCTGCCCCAGCAGCGCGCCGACCAGCAGCGTGTCCGCCACGCCGCCGATCTCGTCGCAGATGAAGCGCCAGGTCCAGCCCTTCTCGCGCTTGATGTCCAGGATCTTCTCGGTCAATTGGGCGCGGGTCATGCGTGCGTTTCCTCCAGGGCGGGCCGCACCACGGGCGGGCGGCGGGGGTCGTGGCCGGGCGGCGGCGGGCCGGCCAGCGTGCGGGAGCGCGTCACCAGGAAATCCATGATGTGGTCGCGCAGCGGGTGGTAGCCCGGCATGTGGTGCAGGCCGGCGCGGGTGCGCGGGCGGGGCAGGGTGTTCTCGATCACCTCGGCGATGCGCGCCTGTGGGCCGTTGGTCATCAGCAGGATGCGGTCGGCCAGCAGGATCGCCTCGTCCACGTCATGCGTGATCATGAAGGCGGTCTGCCCCGCCTCCGTCACCAGGCGCGACACCTCCTCCTGGAGCGCGCCGCGCGTCAGCGCGTCCAGCGCGGAGAAGGGCTCGTCCATCAGCAGCAGCTTGGGTTCCACCGCGAAGGCGCGGGCGATGCCCACGCGCTGCTTCATCCCGCCCGAAAGCTGCGCCGGCTTGCGCCCGGCCGCCGCCGCCAGCCCCACCTTCTCCAGCGCCACCTTCGCCCGCGCCCGCGCCTCGGCGCGCGACAGCCTCGGGTGCCGGCAGCCCACCGCGAAGGCCACGTTGTCCAGCGCCGAGAGCCAGGGCATCAGCGCGTGTCCCTGGAAGATCACCGCGCGGTCCAGCGAGGGGCCGGACAGCTCCCGCCCCTCCATCAGCACCACGCCCTCGCTCGCCCCATCCAGCCCGGCCAGGATGTTCAGGATGGTGGTCTTGCCGCAGCCCGAATGCCCGACGAGGCACACGAACTCCCCGCGCGCGACGGTGAACCACACGTCCTCGAACACGGTCAGCCCCGGGAAGCGGCGGGCTATGCCCTCGACGGATATCATGCCGGCCTCGCGGCCGTCATGGCCATTCCTGGAGCGCGGCCGCCCCTCCAACCCCGCGCTCATTCCTGCCACGCCACCCGCCCCGCGACCCAGCCCAGCAGGCGGTCCAGCAGCAGCCCCACGACGCCGATCAGCAGGATGGCGATGACGATGTCCGCGATGGACAGGTTGTTCCACTGGTTCCACACCCAGTAGCCGATGCCCGTGCCGCCCACGAGCATCTCCGCCGCCACGATCACCAGCCAGGCGATGCCGATGGAGATCCGCATCCCCGTGAGGATGGTGGGCGCGGCCGCGGGCAGGATCACCCGCATCGCCGTCTTCCAGGAGCCCGCTTCCAGCGTCGCCGCCACGTTCAGCCATTCGCGCCGCACGCTCGCCACCCCGAAGGCGGTGTTGAGCAGCATCGGCCAGACCGAGCAGATGAAGATGACGAAGACCGAGGAGATCGAGCTGTCCTTGATGGTGTAGAGCGCGAGCGGCATCCAGGCGAGCGGCGAGACCGGCCGCAGCACCTGGATGAACGGGTTCAGCGCCGCGTTCAGCAGCGGGGACATCCCGATGAGGAAGCCCAGCGGGATGGCCACCACCATCGCCAGCCCGAACCCCGCCGCCACCCGCCACAGCGAGTAGGCGATCTGGATGCCGATGCCCTGGTCGTTGGTGCCGCGCCGGTGGAAGGGGTCGGCCAGCAGCTCCACCAGCCGCGCCAGGATGGCCGAGGGCGCGGGCATCGCCGTCTGCCCGCCGGCCTGCGCGGCCTGGCCCAGCAGGGCGGCGTATTCCGGGTCCATCGCCGCCCCGCCCGGGCCGGCGGGGCCGGACAGCGCCAGCTCCCACGCGCCCAGGAGGAGCGCCAGCAGCGCCAGCGACAGCAGCGCAGCCTTCCAGGGCGAGACGTCGCGCGCCATCAGCGGCGGATCGCGCCGGCGTGCAGCCAGGCATCCGGGTTCGCCGGGTCGAATGGCCGGCCGAGGATGGTGGCGGTGCGCATCGTCCCCTCGGGCACCGGCAGCCCCAGCTCGCGCATCGCCCGCCCGGCGTCGAGCGCCAGGAAGGTCTGCTCGGCCACCGCCTTGTAGTCCACCTCGCGCGTCAGCTGCCCCCAGCGGCGCATCTGCGAGAGGATCCACACCGCCATGGAATGCCACGGGTAGGGGTCGAAGCCGATGCGGTCGGGCACGCGCTGCACCCGGCCCAGCCCGTCGGCGAAGGTGCCGGTCAGCACCTGCTCCACCACCGTCTGCGGCTGGTTGAGGTAGTTCGGCCCGCTGATGGCGGCCGCCACCTCGCGCCGGTTCGCCGCGGCGTTGGAATGGGCGGTGGCCTCCACGATGGCGCGCAGCAAAGCGGCGTAGGTGTTCGGCGCCTCCGTGATCATCGCGCGCGGCACGGCGAAGGCGCAGCACGGGTGGCCGTCCCACATCTCCTTCGTGAGGATGTGGATGAAGCCGATGCCGTCGAACACCGCGCGCTGGTTGAAGGGGTCCGGCCCCAGGAAGCCGTCTATGTTGTCCGCGCGCAGGTTCGCCACCATCTCCGGCGGCGGGACGGAGCGGATCTGGATGTCGCGGTCCGGGTCCAGCCCCGCCTCGGCCACGTAGGCGCGCAGCAGGTAGTTGTGCATGGAGAAGTCGAAGGGCACGGCGAAGCGGAAGCCGCGCCAGTCCTTCGGGTCGCGCCGCTCGCGGTGCTTGTTGGCGAGCGTGATGGCCTGGCCGTTCACGTTCTCCACCGCCGCCACCGCCCAGGGGATGGGGCCGGCCACGCCCACGCCCAGCGACATGGCGACCGGCATGGGCGCCAGCATGTGCGCCGCGTCGTATTCGCGCGCGATCGCGCGGTCGCGGATCACCGCCCAGCCGGCGGTGCGGATCACCTCCACGTTCAGCCCGTGCCTGCGGTAGAAGCCCATCGGGTCCGCCATGATGATGGGCGTGGCGCAGGTGATGGGGATGAAGCCGATCTTCAGGTCGCGCTTCTCCGGCGTGGCCGGCTGGGCCATGGCCTCGCGCGCGATGCCCAGCGGCAGCGCGTCGCCGATGGCGGCCAGCAGCGTGCCCGCGCCGAAGGTGGCCAGCATGGCGCGGCGCGTGGCGGCCCGGGGGAAGACGGCGCGCAGCACCGCCTCGTCCACGGCGCGGCCGATCTCGCCCGTGCCATCGGGCGGCGTGGCGCAGGCGATTCCCTCATGCGGCGCGGCGCAGGCGCAGGGGGCGAAGAGGCGGGCCATGGGCGGATTCTCCCGGAAGCGGTTCGCCCCAGCAGATGCCACCGCGACCCCTGCCGCCAATGCCGGCAACCCAGGCAAAACCGGCATGCGGCGCACGGACTGCCGCTTCCGCGGGCAGACGCTGCCCGCGCGGGCGTCACACCACCGGCGAGCGCCCGCCATCCACGTTGATCGCAGTCCCCGTCACGTACCCGCCCGCATCGCTCGCCAGCAGCAGCGCCAACGCGGCGAACTCCTCCGCCTTGCCAATGCGGCCCAGCGGCACGCCGCGCCCCTGCTCCGCCTTCCACTCCTCCCAGGAGATGTTGCGCTTGTCGGCGGCGTGCCGGCGCACCCACTGGTCGCTCTCGATGATGCCGACCAGCAGCGCGTTCACCAGGATGTTGTCGGGCGCGAACTCGTTGGCCAGCGCCTTGGTCAGCGCCATCCCCGCGGCGCGCGAGACCGATGTGGGGGTGGAGGTAGCCGGCGGCGCCTTGGCCCCGATGTTCAACACGTTGATCACCCGCCCCCATTTGCGCGCGCGCATCCCCGGGATGGCGGCGCGGCAGAAGCGGATGGCGGCCATCAGCTTCAGGTCCAGGTCGTCCTGCCACAGCACGTCCGTGCCATCCAGGAACGGCCCGCGCTGGGAGGTGCCGGCGTTGTTCACCAGGATGTCCACCTGGCCCAGCGCCGCCTCGGCCTCGGCGAAGGCGCGCGACACGTCGGCCGCGTGGCGGATGTCGGCCGCCACCGCCACGACCTTCGCGCCCGGTGCCGCCGCCTGCACCTCGGCCCGCGCCGCCTCCAGCGCCTCGGCCCCGCGCGCCACCAGCGCCACGTGCCCACCCGCGCGGGCGAAGGCCAGCGCCATGGCCAGCCCCAGCCCCTTCGAGCCGCCGGTGATCAGCGCGCAGCGCCCGTCCAGCGTGATGTTCATGCGACTTCCCCCAGCGTGGATGCGTGAAACAGTTCCTCGGGCGCAACATCGCGCCCCGCCAGCCCGTCGGCCAGCGCGAATCGCGTCATGGCGGCGACCTCGTCGCGGTTGCGCGCGAAGCCGTAGGGCCACGGGTCGCCGCCCATGATCGCCGCCTGCTCCTCGTAGGCCGCGGCGATCCAGGGCAGGGAGGCGCGCAGCACATTGGTCAATTGCAGTTCCGCCAGCGCCAGCCGCCGCGCCTCGGCGAAGGCGCGGAACAGCGCCACCGGCAGCCAGGGATGCGCCGCCGCCACGTCGCGGCGCACGGCGATGCAGTGCATGATGGGGAAGAACCCCGTCACCCCGTGCCACGCCTGCTCGGCCCTCGCCCAGTCGGGGAACAGCCGCGCCACCTGCGGGTGCGGCGCCGGCGGGCGCGGCGAGACCAGCGCGTCCACCACCCCCTCGTGCAGCGCGCGCTCGGGGTCCATCCCCAGCGGCGCCACGTCGTGGCCCGGCGGCAGCGTGATGGCGATGCGCTCCGCCCCGATGCGCCAGCTCATGGCGCGCGTGTCCACCCCATGCTGCTCGCGCAGGATGCCGCGCACCCACAGCGCCGCCGTCTGCTGGTATTCCGGCAGGGCGATGGTCCGCCCCGCCAGGTCCTCCGGCCGCGCGATGCCGCGATCCGTCCGCACCCAGATCGCCCCGTGGCGGAAGGCGCGCGAGGGAAACACCGGCACGCCGACATAGGGCGCATCCCCGCGCGCCGTGGTGGTGATGTGCGAACCCATGGACAGCTCGCTCACCTCGAAGGCGCCGTCGCGGAGGGCGCGGCGGAAGATGTCCTCCGGCTCGCCCGGGACGTGGTGAATCTCGACGTTGGGGATGCGCACGCGTCCGTCCAGCAGCGGGCGCGTGCGGTCGGACAGGGTGGAGGCGAGGGTCAGGCGAAGCATCAGGCGGTGATCCGCGCCATGCGGATCCATTCGCGCTGCCGCTCCACGTCGCGCGCCACGAAGGCGCCGAACTCCTCCACGCCCATCGGCATGGGCTGCGCGCCCGCCGCCGCCTGGCGCTCGCGCGTCAGGGGCAGGGCCAGGATGCGGTTCACCTCCGCGTTCAGCCGCTCCACCACCGGGCGCGGCGTGCCGGCGGGCGCCATCAGCCCCAGCCACAGCGAGGCTTCGAAGCCCGGCAGCGCCTCCGCCACCGCGGGCAGCTCCGGCAGCAGGGGGTTGCGCGCGGGGCCGGTGGTCGCCAGGCCCCGAACGCGCCCGGCGGCGATCTGCTCGCGCATCGTGGGGATGGCGTCGAACATGATCGGCACCTGTCCGGCGATCACCGCGGTGCGCGCCTCGCCCGAGCCGCGGAAGGGGACGTGCTGCATCTCCACCCCCGCCATCGCGCGGAACACCTCGCCCGCGATGTGGTAGGGCGTGCCGGGGCCGGAACTGGCGTAGTCGAAGCGCCCCGGGCTGGCCTTCAGCAGCGCCACCAGCCCCGCCACGTCGCGCGCCTCCACCGAGGGGTGCACCACCAGCACGTGGAAGGCGATGGTCAGCGCGGCGACGGGGGCGAGGTCGCGCAGCAGCACGTAGGGGCGGTTGGGCAGCAGCGTCTCGTTCGCCGTGTGGGCGTTGCTCATCAGCAGCAGGGTGTGGCCGTCGGGCGTGGCCTTGGCCGCCTGCTCGGTGCCGATGGTCGCGCCCGCGCCGGGCCGGTTCTCGACCACGATGGGCTGGCCGAGCGCGGCGCCCAGCGGCTCGGCCAGGAAGCGCGCGGCCACGTCGGCGCTGCCGCCGGTGCCGAAGGGCACGATGATCCGCACCGGCCGCTGCGGCCAGGCAGGCTGGGCATGCGCCAGGGCGGGCAGGGCGAGCGGTGCGGCGATGAGGGCGCGGCGCTGCATGGATGGCTTCCTCGGGTTTCTTGCCCGTGGTTGTTCCACCCCCGCGGGGTGCGCCGCAAGTGCGGCGTCGGCGCCCCACGCTTTCCGCTGGACACGCCCCGGCCGCCCCCGCCATAGCTTGCCCCAAGGAAACATCAACGACGGGGAGGTCCAGGATGGTCCAGCTGACGGTCAACGGCGAATCGCGCCAGGTGGACGCGCCCGCCGCCATGCCCCTGCTCTGGGCGCTGCGCGACGTGCTCAACCTCACCGGCACCAAGTATGGCTGCGGCATCGCGCAATGCGGCGCCTGCACGGTCCACGTGGACGGCACGGCCGTGCGCGCCTGCCAGACCAGCCTGGGCGACGTGGCCGGCCGCGCGGTGACGACCATCGAGGGGCTGCACCCGGAGGGCGCGCACCCGCTCCAGCAGGCATGGGTGGCGCACCAGGTGCCGCAATGCGGCTTCTGCCAGTCCGGCCAGATCATGGGCGCCGCCGCCCTGCTGAAGGACACCCCGCGCCCGACCGAGGCGCAGGTGGAGGAGGCGATGGCCGGCCACATCTGCCGCTGCGGCACCTACGGGCGCATCAAGGCCGCGATCCTCGACGCCGCGCAGCGGGGGGCCTGAGCCATGGACCGCCGCGGCTTCCTCGCCCTCGCCCTCACCGTCCCGGTCATGCCCGCCTTGGCGCAGACCGCGCCGCCCGCCCCGCCCACCATCGCCGCCAACGGCATCAATGGCGGCGAGCGCGGGCTGTCCGCCTTCCTCGCCATCGCGCCGGACGGCAGCGTGACGGTCTTCACGACCACCACCGAGCTTGGCCAGGGCACGCATACCGGCCACGCGATGATCGTGGCCGACGAACTCGGCGTGCCGATGGCATCCGTGCGCGTCACCGTCGCCCAGCCCGAGCCGGCCCTGCGCCTGATGCCCAACGGCCCGGTGGCCGAGATGTACACGGGCGCCTCCTTCGGCAACCGCATCTGGGAACCGCGGCTGCGCCGCGCCGCCGCCGCCGCGCGCACCGTGCTGGTCCAGGCCGCCTCCGAGCGGCTGAACGCGCCCGCTGATTCCCTGCGCCTCGTTGACGGCCGCGTGGTGCACGCCGCCACCGACCGCGCCGTGCCGATCGGCGAGCTGGTGGCCGATGCCCGCCGCCTGCCGCTGCCCGAGACCCCCGCGCTGAAGCCCGCCGCCGAGCGCACGGTGCCCCGGCGCGAGATGCGCACGGACATCCCCGCCAAGACGCGGGGCGCGGCCACCTACGGCGTGGACGTGCGGCTGGAGGGCATGCTCTTCGCCGTCGCCGTGCTGCCGCAGGTGTTCGGCGCGGAGCTGGACGGGCACGACCCCGCGCCCGCGCTGGCCGTGCCGGGCGTGACCCACGTGGTGCCCATCCCGCGCGGCCTCGCCGTGGTGGCCACCAGCACCTGGGCCGCGATGAAGGGTGCCGAGGCGCTGCCGGTGCGCTGGAAGGCCACCGCGCATGACGTGCTGGATTCCGCCGGCGTGTCCCGCGCGCTGCATGCCGGCCTGGCGCGGCCCGAGGCGCAGCGCCCGAAGAACGACGGCGACTGGGAAGCGGCGAAGGCCGCCGCCGCCCAGGTGGTCAGCGCCACCTACGAGGTGCCCTACCTGGCCCACGCGCCGATGGAGGTGGAGAACGCCACCGTCCGCCTCTCCGGCGACCGCGCGGAAATCTGGGCCCCCACCCAGCACCAGGACTGGATGATCCGCGACGTGGCGCAGGCGCTGGGCATCGCGCCCGCCAACGTCACGCTCAACACCACCATGGCCGGCGGCGGCTTCGGCCGGCGCCTGCTCGTCGAGGTCGCGGTGCAGGCCGCCCACGCCGCCCGCGCCACCGGCCGCCCCGTGCAGATGGTCTGGCGGCGCGAGGATGAGTTCGCCCAGGGCTACTGGCGCCCCGCCTTCGCCGCGCGGATGGAGGCGGCACTCGACGCCCAGGGCCGCGTGACGGGCTTCTTCCTGCGCGGCGCCGGGCCGTCGGTGATGTTCGACTACCGCCCCGCGCTGTTCCGCAACCCGGCCTTCGTGGACCCCTTCGCGCTGCAAAGCGTGACGGATACGCGCTACCGCTTCGGCGGGGCCTTCCGCGCCGAATACGCGCGCGTGGACCTGCCGCCCAAGGTGTGGCTGTGGCGCTCCGTCGGCTCGTCGCAATACGGCTTCTTCGTCGAGAGCTTCCTCGACGAGGTGGCGCGGGCGGCGAACAAGGACCCGCTGGCCCTGCGGCGCGAGCTGCTGGCGCATGACGCCCGCGCCCTGCTCGTGCTGAACACCGCCGCCGAGAAGGCCGGCTGGGGCACGCCGCCGCCGGCCGGGCGGCACCGCGGCATCGCCTACATGGAGGCCTACGGCTCGCTCTGCGCCCAGGTGGCCGAGGTCTCGGTGGAGCGTGGCGAGGTGACGGTCCACAAGGTCACGGTCGCCTACGACGCCGGCTCCTACGTGAACGTCAACACCGTCGAGAGCCAGATCGAGGGCAGCGTGGTCTGGGGCCTGTCGGCGGCGATGGGCGAGAAGATGACGCTCAAGGACGGCCGCGCGGTGGAGCGCAACTTCGACGCCTACCCCATCCAGCGCATGAGGGGCACGCCGGTGGTGGAGGCGCACCTCATCACCTCCGGCCAGCCGATGGGCGGCGTGGGCGAGCCCGCGGTGCCGCCGGTGGCGCCGGCCATCTGCAACGCCATCTTCGCCGCCACCGGCAAGCGCGTCCGCAGCCTGCCGTTGGCGGATGCGGACCTCAGGGCCTGAGCAGCAGCGCCCCGAACAGCGCCCCCGCCCCCAGCACCCACAGGGGCGAGCGCGCGGTGCGCCAGACGAACAGGAAGCTGCCGGCCACCACCGGCAGCACCAGCGGCGCCTCGCGCACCGTGCCCTCGGCCAGCAGCAGGCCGGAGGCGGCGATGAGGCCGACCGCCACCGGCACCAGCCCGCGCTCCACCCGCTTCAGCCAGGGGAACTCCCGCCGCTGCAACCGCGTGAAGCCGTAGGCGAGCAGCGAGGTCGGCCCGCACATCGCCGCCATGGCGGCGAACATGCCGCCCGCCCCCGCGACGTGCCAGCCGATCAGCCCCACCACCATGATGTTCGGCCCCGGCGCCGCCTGGGCCAGCGCGAAGAGCTTGGCGAAGTGCAGCTGGCTCATCCAGCCATGCTCCTCCACCACCAGGCGGCTCATCTCCGGCAGCACGGCGATGCCCCCGCCGACCGAGATCAGCGACAGCCCGAGGAAGCTCACCACCAGGGCGTGCAGGTCGCTTTCCTCGCTCATCGCCGCCCCGCCGCCCAGATGCCCAAGGGTGCGAGGCCCAGCAGCACCAGCGGCAGCGGCACGCGCAGCATGGCCAGCAGCAGCGCCAGCGCCCCGGTCAGCCACAGCAGGGGCGTGGGCCGCAGCTTCACCGCCATCTTCACCGCGGTGCCCAGCACCATGCCGGCGGCCGCGGCGGCGATGCCGGTCAGCACCGCGCGCACCAGGGGCAGCTGGCCGTACTGGTCATACAGCGCGGCCACCGCCACCAGCACCGCCATCGGCCCCAGCAGCAGCCCCGCGCAGGCCAGCAGCGCCCCCGCGCCGCCGTGGAAGCGCGCCCCGATGGCGATGGCGCAGTTCAGCGCGTTCGGCCCCGGCAGCACCTGGCCCATCCCCAGCGCCTCGGCGTAGTGCTGGTCGGAGAGCCAGCCCTTGCGCTCCACCAGCAATTGCCGCGCCCAGGCGTTCACCCCGCCGAAGCCGGTCAGCCCGATGCGGAGGTAGGCGAGGAAGAGCTCGCCGCGCGTCGGGCTCACAGCGCCAGCCAGCCGATGGCCCCGCCGCCCGCGAGCACCCAGAGCGGCGAGAAGCCCGTGCGCCACACGAACAGCGCGGAGGCGGCGATCACCGCCCAGGGCAGCCAGCCGGTGCCGGCCGCCTCGGCCATGATGACGCCCGATGCGGCGATGAGGCCCACCGCCACCGGCACCAGCCCGAACTGCGCCGGCTTCAGCCAGGCCGCGCCGGCGAGGCGCTGCGTCAGCCCCGCCACGCACCAGGCCAGCACCGAGGCGGGCAGCAGCATGCCCAGCGTCGCCGCCGCCATCCCCGCCGGCCCCGCGATGCGCCAGCCCATCACGGAGGCCGCCAGGATGTTCGGCCCCGGCGCCGCCTGGGCCAGCGCGAAGAGCTGCCCGAAGGTCGCGTCGTCCAGCCAGCCATGGATCTCGACAAGCTGGCGATGCATCTCCGGCAGCACCGCGTTCGCGCCCCCGATGGCGAGCAGCGACAGCGTGGCGAAGGCCCAGAACAGCGGCAGGATCATGCGCGCGCCCGCCGCAGCGACAGCCAGATGCCCAGCGGCCCCAGCCCCAGCACGATCACCGGCAGCGGCAGCCGCAGGAACGCGCCGGCCACCAGCGCGGCCGCGCCCACCAGCACCAGCTCGATCGGCGGCTTGAGCTTGGTGCCCATCTTCAGCGCCATGCCGATCACCATGCCCGCCGCCGCCGCCGCGATGCCGCGCATGACGGGTGCCACGTGCGGGTCCTGCCCGAAGGCGTCGTAGAACATCGCCAGCAACACCAGGATGCACAGCGGCGCCGCATACAGCCCCGCGGTCGCCGCCAGCGCCCCCGTCAGCCCGCGGAAGCGCCGGCCGATCATGATCGCCGCGTTGCCCACGTTGGGGCCGGGCAGCACCTGGCCCAGCCCCAGCACCTCGGCGTAGTCGCGCTCGGAAAGCCAGCGCCGCTCCTCGACGATGACGTGCCGCGCGATGACGGCCACGCCGCCGAAGCCCAGCAGCCCGATCTTCGCGTAGCCCAGGAACAGCTCGCGCAGCCTCACTTGGGCAGCAATTGCTCGGCCAGGGTGGCGAAGAAGGAGGCGCCGACCGGCAGGATCGCGTCGTCGAAGTCATACAGCGGGTGATGCAAGGAGGCCGCCCCCTCGCCGCCGAGGAACAGGTAGGAGCCGGGGCAGGCGTTCAGCATGAAGGAGAAGTCCTCCGCCCCCGTGGTCGGCTTCGGCAGCTCCTTCACCTTGTCCGCGCCCACCACGGCCGCCGCGGCGGGGATGGCCAGGCGCGTGCTCTCGGCGTCGTTCACCGTCGCCGGATAGGCGCGCATGAAGCGCGATTCGGCGGTGCAGCCGAAGCTCTCCGCGATGCCGCGCACCAGCTGGTGGAAGCGCGCCTCCAGCAGGTCGCCCACCTCGGGCAGGAACCAGCGCGCCGTGCCCATCATCCGCACGCCCGACGGGATGACGTTGTAGGTGTGCCCCGCCTGGATGCAGGCGATGGTGATGACGCCGGCATCCACCGGCTCCATGTTGCGGCTCACCACGGTCTGCATCGCCTGGATGATGGCGGCGGCCACCACGATGGGGTCGTTGCCCTGGTGGGGCATGGCGCCGTGCGCGCCCTTGCCGGTGATCTCGATCTCCAGGTTGGCCACGGCCGCCATCATCGGGCCTTCCTTCCACAGGAAGGTGCCGCGCTCGCCGCCCGGCCAGTTGTGCAGGCCGAAGACGCGCTGCATCGGGAAGCGCTCGAACAGCCCTTCGCGCACCATCGCGCCGCCGCCGCCCAGGTTCTCCTCCGCCGGCTGGAAGATGACGTGGACGGTGCCGCTGAAGTTCCGCGTCTCGGCCAGGTACTTCGCGGTGCCGAGCAGGATGGCGGTGTGCCCGTCATGCCCGCAGGCGTGCATCTTGCCCTTGATGGTGCTGGCGTAGGGCTTGCCCGTCGCCTCCTCGATCGGCAGCGCGTCCATGTCGGCGCGGAAGCCCACGGCCTTGCCGTTCGCCCCGCCCGCGCCGTGGATGACGCCGACGACGCCCGTGGTGGCGATGCCCTCATGCACCTCGTCGCAGCCGAATTCGCGCAGCTTGGAGGCCACGATGCCGGCGGTGCGCGTCTCCTCGAAGCCCAGCTCCGGGTGCATGTGGAAGTCGTGGCGCCACGCCGTCATCTCGGGATGGAAATCGGCGATGCGGTTGATCACGGGCATGGGCTGGGGACTCCTTCGCCCTCAAGCAAAGGTCAGGCGCAGCCCTTCGGCAAGGGGGCGCGGCGTGACGCCGAGCGCGGCGCGCATCGGCGCGACGTCGAACGCCTTGTCCTCGGTCAGCCGCCGCACCTCGTCGCGCCCCAGCCGCACGCCGGCGAGGCGCGCCAGCGGGGCGGCGGCCATAAGCAGCCCCGCCGGCAGCGGCAGCACCGGGCGCGGCCGCAACCCCGCCGCGCGGGCCACGGCGGCGCAGAAATCGCGGTAGGGCAGGGGCTCCGGCCCCGCGATGTCCAGCACCCGCGGCCCCTGATGCGCGATGCCGATGGCGGCCAGCAGGCACAGGGTCACGTCGTCCTGGTGGATCGGCTGCACCAGCGCCCGCCCGCCGCCGGGCAGCGGCAGCACCGGCAGGCGGCGCATGAGCGCCGCCAGGCGCTGCACGTTGTCCTCGCCCTCTGCGCCGTAGATCATGGTGGGATGCAGCAGCACGCCAGGCCGGCCATCGGCGCGGAAGGCCGCCTCGCCCGCCCGCACGCCGTCGCCGTGCGAGTCCGGCCAGCGCGAATGGCGGCGCGTGGAGCCCATCAGCACCACCGGCGCCTCGCTCGCGGCCAGGATCGCCGGGGCGTGCCGCGCATGGGCGCAGGAGACGACGACGGACGCCCCCGCCAGCGCCGCACGCAGCGCCGCCGCGTCGCGCAGGTCGGCCACGGCGTGGGGCGCGTCCAGCCCCAGCGCGCGCCACTTCGCCGCGTCGCGCACCACGGCGCGGAAGGGCTGGCCCATCGCCCGCGCCAGCGCCGCGCCCGAGCGCCCGGAGGCGCCGAGGAGCGCGATCACCCCGCCTCCTCCAGCCCGCCGCCGACGCGGATCGCGCGCACGGAACGCGCCAGCCCCGTCGCGTCGTCCGTCTCCACGAACAGGCCGCACAGCGCCGCCTCGCCCTCCGCGGGGGCCAGGCGCTCGCCGGGCATCTTCTTCCAGAAGCGCAGCGCCGCCACGCCCTTGGACATGCCGATGACGCTGTCGTAGTCGCCGCACATGCCCGCATCGGTCTGGAAGGCGGTGCCGCCGGGCAGCACCCGGTGGTCCGCCGTGGGGACGTGGGTGTGCGTGCCCACCACCAGGGACAGCATCCCGTCGAAGGAATGCGCCATGGCCTGCTTCTCGCTCGTCGCCTCGGCATGGACGTCCAGCACGGCGGCCTGGATCGTCACCCCCAGGCGGTGGCGGGCGAGTTCCGCCTGCACGGCGCGGAAGGGGTCGTCCAGCGGGTCCATGTACAGCCGGCCCATCACCTGCATCACCAGCGCCTTGCGGCCATCGGGCAGCACCACTTCCACCGCGCCCTTGCCGGGCGTGCCGGGCGGGAAGTTCAGCGGGCGGATGACGCGCGGCTGCTCCTCCATGAAGGGGATGATCTCGCGCCGGTCCCAGGCGTGGTTGCCGAGCGTGATGACGTCCGCCCCCGCCTGGAGGAAAGCGCGCGCCATGTCGGGCGCGAGGCCGAAGCCGTGCGAGGCGTTCTCGCCGTTCAGCACCACGAGGTCGGCGCGCAGCCGCTCGCGCAACGCCGGCAGCCTGGCCAGGACGGCGTCGCGCCCCGCGCGGCCGACCACGTCGCCCAGGAACAGCAGCCTCACGCGCGGATGATCCCGTCCTCGGTGGCGATGGCGTGCAGGGGGGCGTCGTGCGGGTTCATCGGCACTTCTTCCACCTCCTGGGCCGCGAAGGCAATTCCCAGGCGGAAGGCTTCGGGGAACAGCGGCAGGGTGCGGTCGTAGTACCCGCCGCCGTAACCCAGCCGCCCGCCCCGCCGGTCGAAGGCCAGCAGCGGCACCAGGATGAAGCCGGGCCGCGCGGGAGCGTCCGCGGCGGGGTGGGACGTGCCCATCGGCCCCGGCGCCAGCGCGTCCCCCGGCGCCCAGGCGCGGAAGCGCAGCGGCTGGCCGCGCGGCGGGGTGAAGGGCAGGGCGAGCTCGTGCCCGCGCGCGTGCAGCGCGTGCAGCAGGGGGCGGATGTCCATCTCGGTGCCCATGGGCCAGAAGCCGGCGACGGTGGCGCCGTCCGGCGGCGGGCAGCCGTGCAGGACGTGCGCGCAGAGGCGGGCGGCGGCATCGGGCGGCCCGCGCCGGTGGGCCAGGGCGTGTCGGCGAAGGGCGGGCTTGTCCACGCCCCGCGCATTACCCCCGGCGCGCGGCTTGCGGCAGGGGGGCGCGCGGCCTATCTGGAGGGGGCGAGGCTGCCCGGTTCGTGCGGCACGAACATCCCCAGGGCCAATAAGCAACTCCCGGGAGCTGGCTCTGGCCGGATCTTGGTCCGGCCACCTGGCGCCCACCTGTCTAGGCAGGCCTTGGGAGGATGCAGGCGCCCACGGCCATGGTGGCTTCGCACTACCTCAAGTCGCGCGACATCCCCTCGATGCGCTCCGCCAGCGCCAGCAGGCGCTCGGCCACGCGCGTGTCGGCGGGCGGGGGCTCGGCGGGCAGCGGCATCATCGGTGCGGCCGCCGGCGCCTGGCCCGAGCGCAGGCGCTGCATGTCGGCGCGCAGGTCGAAGGCATCGTCGGCCAGCAGCAGGGCGACGTGCAGCAGCATCCGCGCCTCGCTGAACTGCCCGCCCATGGCGCGGATGGTCCGCACCTTCTCCTCCATCAGCCCGACCAGCAGGCGGACGTGGTCCTCCTCGCCATCCTTGCAGCCGATGACGTGCGCCACGCCGTTCAGCTTCACCGGGACCTGGCCCATCAGTTCGGCTCCTCGCCTTCGGCCAGCGCCGATTTCAGCTTGCCCAGCGCCTCGTCCAGGCGGCGGGACAGCTCCTCCACCTCCGCGCGGGGCACGCGCTCCTCCTCCATGCGGGCGAAGCGCGCCTCCAGCCCGTCGAACAGGCGGTCGAGCGCCGCCTCCAGCCGGTCGATGGCGGCGAGCGCGGGGTCGGTGCTGGACGGGGGCGCATCGGGCATGGTGCAAAGCGTTCGCATGAGCCCCGGGACGGGTCAACCACGCATCATCCGCATCCGCGGCCGGAGCGAGCGCGACGCCGCGCTGGCCGCCGCCGGCGGCCGCCCGCTGCGCTTCCTGTCGCTTCCCGGCGCGGCGGCGCGGCTGGGCACGCCCGGCTGGCGCGCGCTGGTGGGGGAGGAACACTGGCCGGGCGCGATCCTCGACTGCGGCGCCGCCCCCGGCTACGCGCTCGACGCCCTGCGCCAGGGGGCGGGCACGCTGGTGCTGGACCCCGCCGTGCCCGCCTTCGCCGCGCTGGACAGGCTGGCGCGGCAGGCGGGCGCCACCCTGCTGCCCGAGGCCCCGCGCGCGCTGGACATGGCGCGCATCAACCTGCGCAACACCCGGGGCCTGGCCTACCTGCGCGCCGCCCTGGCCCTTCCCGATGGGGGCGAGTTGGGCTAATCCGCGCGGCAGACGACCACGGAACGCGAGGGACACGGGCGATGCAGCTGACGGCGAAGGTCAAGGAAATCCTTTCCTGGTACGAGAGCGACAACCCCGGCACCAAGGCGAACCTCGCCCGCATCCTCATGGAAGGGAAGCTGGGCGGCACGGGCCGCATGGTCATCCTGCCGGTGGACCAGGGCTTCGAGCACGGCCCCGCCCGCTCCTTCGCGCCCAACCCCGCCGCCTATGACCCCCACTACCACTTCCAGCTGGCGCTCGACGCCGGGCTGAACGCCTATGCCGCCCCGCTGGGCATGATCGAGGCCGGGGCCGCGACCTTCGCCGGCGCGATCCCGACCATCCTGAAGGTCAACAGCTCCAACTCCCTGTCCACCACGAAGGACCAGGCGGTGACGGGCAGCGTGTCGGACGCGCTGCGCCTGGGCTGCTCGGCCATCGGCTTCACCATCTACCCGAGCAGCGAATACCAGTTCGACATGATGGAGGAGCTGCGCGAGCTGACGGAGGAGGCGAAGGCCGCCGGCCTCGCCGTCGTCGTGTGGTCCTACCCGCGCGGCCCGATGCTGGACAAGACGGCCGAGACGGCGCTCGACATCTGCGCCTACGCCGCGCACATGGCCGCGCTGCTCGGCGCGCACATCATCAAGGTGAAGCCGCCCACCGGCGCCATCAGCCTGGACGCCGCGAAGAAGACCTACGAGAACAGCCCGGTCGAGGACGACGCGGCCAAGCGCATCGCCCACGTGGTGAAGGCCTGCTTCAACGGCCGGCGCCTGGTGGTGTTCAGCGGCGGCGAGGCCAAGGGCGCCGACGCCCTGCTGGGCGAGGCGCGCGCCATCCACGCCGGCGGCGGCAACGGCTCCATCGTCGGCCGCAACGCCTTCCAGCGCCCGCGCGACGAGGCGCTGAAGCTGCTGTCCGACATGGTGGACGTGTACAAGGCCTGATCGCGCCCCGCATGGCCCGGATGGGAACCTCCGGGCCATGAAACTCGCCATGCGCCCTCGAACGCCGGGCGCAGGCTCCGCCTGCCGGGCTTCCGCCGCCCCGCCCGCGCGCCGTGCGCGGCCGCGATGACCACGGTCCTGCTCATCTTCCTGCTGGCCGGGCTGGTGAAGGGCGTCATCGGCCTCGGCCTGCCCACGGTGGCCATGGGGCTGCTGACGCTCCTCATGCCGCCGGCCGAGGCGGCGGCGCTGCTCATCCTCCCCTCGCTGGTCACCAACCTGGTGCAGATGCGCCCCTTCGGCGAGGCCGCGCGCCTCGCCTGGCGCTTCCGCGCGCTGTTCGCGGGGGTGGTGCTGGGCACCTTCCTCGGGCTGTGGCTCTGGGGCGGGCTGGGCGGGCGGCACGCGGCGGCGGGGCTGGGCGCGCTGCTGGCGCTCTACGCCATCCTCGGCCTGTCGGGCTGGAAGCCGCCGCTGCCGGCGCGCGCGGGCGGCGTCGTCGGCGTGCTGACCGGGGGCGTCACCGCGGCGACGGGCGTCTTCGTGCTGCCGGCCGTGCCCTGGCTCCAGGCCCAGGGTCTGGGGCGCGACGCCCTGGTGCGCGCGCTGGGCCTGTCCTTCACGGTTTCCACCCTGGCGCTCGCCGGCCTCGTCTGGCCGCAGCTCGCCGGCCTGGGATGGCTGTCGCTGCTCGCCGTCGCGCCGGCCCTGCTGGGCCAGCGCATCGGCGAGGCGCTGCGCGGCCGCCTCTCGGAATCAGGCTTCCGCCGGTGCTTCCAGCTCGGCCTGCTCGCGCTTGGCCTGTGGCTGCTGCTGCGCCCCTGACAGGCGCAGCAGCCCGTCCACCGCCACGCAGCCATCGGGGCGGCACAGCAGCGGATTGATCTCCGCCTCCTCCAGCCGCTCGCCGCAGGCGGCGGCGAAGGCGCTGAAGCGGCTGATCGCCTCGGCGGCCTTCGCCACGTCCACCGGAGGCGCGCCGCGGAACCCGTCCAGCAGCGGCCAGGACTTCAGCCCGCGCAGCATCGCCTCGGCGCGGGCGGGCGAGACGGGGGCGACATCCATCGCCACGTCCTTCCACAGCTCCGCCTGCACGCCGCCCAGGCCCACCAGCAGCATGGTGCCCCATTGCGGGTCGCGCCGCGCGCCCAGGATCAGCTCGGCGCCGCGCGCCTCCATGCGCTGCACCAGCACGCCGGCCACGCGCGCCCCCGGCGCATGGGCGTGCACGCCCTCCATGATGCGCGCGAAGGCGGCGCGCACGGCGGCGGCGTCGGGCAGGTTCAGCTGCACGCCGCCCACCTCGGTCTTGTGCGCCACGTCGGGGCTGTCCAGCTTCAGCACGACGGGGAAGCCGATGGCGGAGGCCGCCTGCACCGCGGCCTCGGCATCCGCCGCGCGCCGCTCCTCGCCCACCGGCAGGCCGGCGGCGCGGAACAGCGCCTTGGCCTCGGCCTCCATCAGCGTGGCCTCGCCATGCGGCAGGGCAGGGGCGGCGACGACCGGCGCCGCCTGCTCCAGCGCCGCGCCGTGGTGCTCCAGCCACAGGCGGATCGCGTCCATCATCCGCCGCGTCGAGCGGAACAGCGCCAGGTGCGGCGCGGCATCCGCGGCTTCCGGCCCCGCGCCCTCCAGGCTCTCGGACATCCACATGATGCAGATCGGCTTGCCCGCCTTCGCCGCCATCGGGTCCAGCGTGTGCATGCGCGAGGGCGAGGTGGCCGGGTTGTGGTAGACGATGGGGAAGATCACGGTCGCGTACTGGTCGTCCGCCAGCATCGCCTCCATGCAGTCCTCGAACAGCTTGGGGTTGGTCGCCACCTGCGCCGTGAGGTCGCAGGGATTCCGCGGGCTGCCGAATTCAGGGATGGAGGCGCGCAGGGTCGCCGCCGTGTCCGGCCTCGGCTGCGGCAATTCCAGCCCCGCGAATTCCGCGTGGTCGGCCGCCATGATGCCCGCCCCGCCCGAGGGCGTGACGATGCCCACCCCGCGCCCCTTCGGCGGCGGCGCCTTGGCGAGGAAGCCCGCCGTTTCCAGCAGCGCGTCGAAATCCTCCACCTCCAGCATGCCGGCGCGCTTGAAGCCCGCGCTCCACGCCTCCGTGGCGCCGGCCAGCGAGCCGGTGTGCGACATCGCGGCCGCCGCCCCCACGCTGCCGCGCCCCAGCTTCAGCACCACGATGGGTTTGCCGGCATGGCGCGCCTGCTCGCCCAGCAGCAGCAGGCGCCGGGCGTCGCGCACGCCCTCCACGGCCAGCGCGATGGCCCGCACCTCGGGCATGGCGAGCTGGAAGGCGGCGAGGTCGCACACGTCGAGGTCGGTGGAGTTGCCGGCCGTGAGCATGTGCGCCACCGCGAAGCCTCGCTCGGCCGCCTGCATCAGCGCGTAGCCCATGGCGCCGGACTGGCTGACGATGCCCACGCCGCGGGCCGGGCCGGTCATCTTCGCGTAGTCGGGCATGAAGGTGGCGCCGCACTTGCGGACGTGATCGACGAAGCCCAGGCAGTTGGCGCCCAGCAGCGGGAAGCCCAGCGCGCGGGCGCGGTGGCGCAGCGCTTCCTCCTCCTCCGCGCGCTCGGGCAGGTCCGTCTCGCCGTAGCCCGAGGCGTAGAGCACCGCGCCGCCGCAGCCCTTGGCCGCCAGCGCCTCCACCGCCGCCAGCACGCCGGTGCGCGGCAGGGCGATGACGGCGGAATCCGGCGTGCCGGGGATGTCGGCCACGGTGGCGACGCAGGGCCGCCCATGCAGCATCTGGCCCGCGTATTTCGGGTTCACGCCCCACACCTCGCCGTCGAAGCCCGCCATGTTCTGCACGGTGCGCGCGCCGAACCCGGTCGGCTCGGCCGAGACGCCGACGACGGCGATGGAGCGCGGCGAAAGCAGGCGGCGCAGGCTGTCCGGCGTGCGGAGCGGGTCCATGGGCAATCCTCCGAAGTGTTCTTGGCAGGCATTGCGCGGCATCACGGCAGTTCCGGCAAGTCCCCCAGCAGCGCCACGGCGGCGTCCAGGTCCACCGCGTCATAGCGGTGCGCCACATCCAGCAGGTTCACCGTCCCCACCACGCGCCCGCCCCGCAGCACCGGCAGGTTCAGGCAGGATTCGCAGCCCAGCGCGATGATCGCCGCCGCATCCGCGAAATGCGCGCGGATGTCGGCCGCGTCCCGGCACAGGAAGGGCCGGCCCTGCCGCAGCAGCACGCGCGTCCACGCCGTGTCCCGCACCGGCTTGCGCCCGCCGGGCGGATAGGCGACGGGGTCGGAGGACCAGACCCGCTGGTTGAAGGCGCCGCCATGGCGCATCACGGTGAACAGGCGCCAGCCGAGTTCGCGCTGCATCAGCGCGGCCAGCGAGTCGAAGGTCACAGCACCCCCATCGCCCCCGGCAGCCACAGCGCAATGCCCGGGAACGCCACCACCAGCGCGAGTGCCGCGAACATCGCCAGGATCAACCACCCTACCCAGGGCAGCGTGGATTCCATGGACACGCCGGCGATACGGCAGGACACCATGAGGTTCACCGCCAGCGGCGGCGTGAACTGCCCGATGGCGATCTTCATCGTCAGGATCACCCCGAACCAGGTCAGGTCCCACCCGAAGGTCCGCGCGATGGGCAGCAGCACCGGCAGCAGGATCAGGAAGGTGGAGACGCCGTCGAGGAACATCCCCACGAAGACCAGCGCCACCATCAGCAGCGCGATGGTGCCGTATTCCCCCAGACCCAGCCCCACGATCCAGCCCGCGATCGGCTGCACGATTCCCAGCGTCGCCGTGCTCCAGGCGAAGACGGAGGCGAGTGCGACGATCACCAGGATGACCGCGGAGATCTCGCCCGCCTCCACCATCATCTCGTACAGGTCGCGCAGCGTCATGGAGCGGTACACCACGAAGCCCACGAACAGCCCGTAGAACACCGCCATCACCGCGGCCTCCGTGGGCGTGAAGGCGCCGATCCGCATGCCGCCGAGGATGACGACGGGCGCCATCAGACCCCAGAACGCCTCCTTGAAGGTGCGCCACACCGACAGCTCTCCCCGGTCCGGGTTCTTGCCGCCGAAATCCTTGAGCCAGGAGATGAGCAGGATCGGCACCAGCAGCGCGCAGCCGGCCAGGATGCCCGGCAGCATGCCGGCCATGAAGATCGCGGGCACGGAGACGCCCGGCACCATCACCGCGTAGACGATGAAGGCGATGGAGGGCGGGATCAGGATGTCGGTCGCCGCCGCCGCCCCCACGGTGGCCGCGATGAAGGGCCGCGGGTAGCCGTCCTTCACCATGCCATCCGTCACCACCTTGCCCACCGCGGCCGCGGTGGCGGGGCCCGAGCCGCTGATGCCGCCGATCACCATCGCCACCAGGATGGACACCGAGGCCAGCGCGCCCTTGCCCGCCCCCACCAAGGCGGTTGCGAAGCGCACCAGCCGCAGCGCCACCCCGGTGCGGTCGAACACGCAGCCCACCAGCACGAACATCGGGATGGCGATCAGCGGATACTTGGCGATGCCGGCATAGACGTTGGTGGGCATCGCCATGATGGACTGGTCGGCCAGCGTGATCGCCAGCGCGCCGGCCAGGCCCAGCGCCACGCCGATCGGCACGCCGCCCAGCAGCATCACCAGGAAGGCCAGGAACAGCACGGTCCCGATCACGACGCCTCACCCCGCGCGATCCGCACCAGCCGCCCAAGGGCGCGCGCCATCACCAGGACGGACAGCACCGGCAGCCACACCGTGTAGAGCCATTGCGGATGCCCCAGCCCGGCGGACAGCGCCTCGAAGTCGTACTCGTCCCAGGTCATCCAGGCGCCGTAATAGGCGATGATGCCGAAGCACAGGATCACCAGCGCCATCGCCACCACCTCCGCCGCGCGCCGGCCGCGCGGGGGCAGCATGTCCACCAGGAAGCCGATGCGGATGTGCCGCCCCATGGCGGTGGCCAGCGCGGTGCCGACCAGCGCCACCCCCACCATCAGCGCCACCGAATACTCCTCGGTGAAGGCCAGCGAGATGTTGGACAGGTAGCGCGTCACCACGTTGGCGAAGGTGATCAGCGCCATCGCCGCCATGCAGCCGGCCAGCAGCACGCGCTCCAGCGTCAGGGGGATGCGCGTGCGCGGCTCGGGCGCCTCAGCCGTCGGGTCGAAATCGGCCGCCATTCAGGACAGCGCGCGGATCGCCGCCTCGGCCTTGCGGGTGAGGTCGGCGCCCACGGTGGCGCTCCACTTCTCGTAGACGGGGCGCAGCGCGGTGGCGAAGGCCTGCTTCTGCGCGCCGGTCAGCGACGTCACCTCCACGTTGCGCCGCCGCAGCTCCACCAGCGCGGAATCATCGGTGCCGGGGATGCCCAGCCCGTTGCGGGCCAGCGCAATGTTGCGCCGCGCCGCCTCGCGCGCGCATTCGCGCACCAGCTCCTGGTCGGCCGGCGTGAACTGCGCCATCACGGACTTGGCAGCGCCGAAGATCAGCGCGTCGTTCACGTAGTTCCACACGGTCAGGTGCCGCTGCGCCAGCGTGTCCATGCGGAAGGCCAGGAACAGGTTGACCGGGTTCTCCTGCCCGTCCACCGCGCCCGTGCTCAGCGCGGGCTGGAGGTCGGCGAAGGACATCTGGAGCGGGTTGGCGCCGAGCGCGTTGAAGATGTCGCTGAAGATCGCGCCGGCCGCGAAGCGGATCTTCATCCCCCGCAGGTCGCCCGGCGCGCTGATCGCCCGGCGGGAGTTGCTGATCTCGCGGAACCCGTTCTCGCCCCAGGCCAGCGGCACCACGTCGCGGCGGTCCATCACCGCGTGGAGGTCGCGCCCCACCTCGCCGTTGATCAGCGCGTCGAAGGCGCGGTGGTCGGGCATCAGGAAGGGCAGCTGGAAGATGCCGGCCTCGCGCACCTGCGGGGCGATGTTGATCGTGCTGAACACGCACATGTCCACGATGCCCTGGCGCATCGCCAGCAGCTCACGCGTCTGGTCGCCGCCGACCAGCTGGCTCTGCGGGTAGACGCGCATGTTGATGCGCCCGCCCGAGCGCTCGTTCACCAGCTCCGCCCACTGGAAGGCGCCCTCGGCGAAGGGGATCGGCCGGTTGGCGACCACGGAGACCTTGTATTCCGGGCGATAGGCCGGCTGCGCGCCGGCGACGAGCGGCGCGGACAAGCCGCCCAGCAGGGCGGCACGGCGGGTGGTGGCGATCATCGGCGTCTCTCCTCCGGGGCGGCTTGCGGGCGCCGCGTCATGGGCGGCACCATGCGACGCCGCGGCCGCACCGCGCAAGACACGGAGGGACACGCCATGCTGGCGATCACGGGCGCCGCATCCGGCCTGGGGGCTGCGCTGCTGGCGCGGGCGCAGGCGGCGGGCATCCCCACCGCGGGCGCCGACCGCACCGCCGCCCCCGGCATCGTGGCACTCGACGTGACGGACGAGGGGGCCATCGCCGGGTGGCTGGACGGCCTGCCCGCCGTCACCGGCCTGGTCACCTGCGCCGGCATCTCCGCCGACACGCCGGTGCTGGACACCACCGCCGATGCCTTCCGCCGCATCCTGGAGGTGAACGTCATCGGCTCCTTCCTGTGCGCCCAGGCGGCGGCGCGGCGGATGGCGCCGGGCGGCTCCATCGTGCTGATCTCCTCGGTATCCGGCCTGCGCGGCTCCAAGGGGCGCGTGGCCTATGGCGCGTCCAAGGCCGCGGTGGTGAACATGGCGCAGGTGATGGCGATAGACCTCGCCCCGCGCGGCATCCGGGTGAACGCCATCTGCCCCGGCCCGGTCGAGACGCCGATGGTCGCCACCCTGCACGACGCCCAGACCCGCGCGGGCTGGACCGCGCGCATTCCCATGCGCCGCTACGGCACGCCGGACGAGATCGCCGAGGCGGCGCTGTTCCTGCTGGACGGCGCGCGCAGCGGCTACGTCAACGGCCACGCCCTCGCCGTTGACGGCGGCTTCGCCGGCACGGGGCTGATGGCGTGACGTTCACCGCCAACCTCGCCCGCCTGCTGACGCAGACCGCCCGCCGCCTGCCGGACGCGCCCGCCCTGCTGTGGCGCGGCCGCACCTGGAGCTGGGCCGAGCTGGACGCCCGCGTGGACCGGCTGGCCGCCGCCCTGCGCGCCCGCGGGGTGGCGCCCGGCGACCGCGTGCTGGTCCATGCGCGCAACTCCAACGCGATGGTCGAGAGCATGTGGGCCTGCTGGAAGGCCGGCGCCGCCTGGGTGCCCACCAACGTCCGCCTCACCCCCGCCGAGGCCGCCTTCCTGGCGCAATCCAGCGGCGCCGCGCTGCTGATCCGCGACCGCGGCTTCCGCGAACACGCCATCGCCTGCGCCGTACCGCGCGTGCTGGCCATCGGCGACGCGGCGGAGGGCGAGGAGGATTACGAAGCGGCGCTGGCCGCCGCCACGCCCCCGCCGCCCGACCACGAGGCGGCGGTGGCCCCGGACCACCCGGCCTGGTTCTTCTTCACCTCCGGCACCACCGGCCGCCCCAAGGCCGCGGTGCTGACGCATGGGCAGATGAACTTCGTCGTCACCAACCACCTGGCCGACCTCATGCCCGGCCTGTGCGAGCGCGACGCCTCCCTGGTCGTGGCCCCGCTGTCCCACGGCGCGGGCATCCACCTGCTGTCCAACGTGGCCCGCGGCGCCCCCTCCATCATCCCCGACGGCGAGCGGCTGGACGCCGCGGAGGCGTGGCAGTTGATCGCCGCGCACCGCGTGACGAACATGTTCACCGTCCCCACCATCCTCGCCGCCCTGGCGGAGCACGCGGACGCCGCGCCGCACGCGCTGCGCCACGTCATCTACGCCGGAGCGCCCATGTACCGTGCCGACCAGAAGCGCGCGCTGGAGCGGCTCGGCCCGTGCCTCGTGCAGTATTTCGGCCTGGGCGAGGTGACGGGCAACATCACCGTCCTGCGCGCCGACCAGCACAGCATGGACGATGCCGCCCCCGGCGCGCTGTCCTGCGGCCAGCCCCGCACCGGCATGGAGGTGGCGATCCTGGCCGAGGACGGCGCGCGCCTGCCGCCCGGCGAAACGGGCGAGATCTGCGTCCGCGGCCCCGCCGTCTTCGCCGGCTACTGGAAGAACCCCGAGGCCACGGAGAAGGCCTTCGCCAACGGCTGGTTCCACACCGGCGACCTGGGCCACCTGGACGCGCGGGGCTTCCTGCACATCACCGGGCGCCAATCCGACATGTTCATCTCGGGCGGCTCCAACGTGTATCCGCGCGAGGTGGAGGAGGCGCTGCTGACCCACCCGGCGGTGGCCGAATGCGCCGTCCTCGGCCTTCCGCACCCGAGATGGGGTGAGGCGGGCGTGGCCTGCCTGGTCCTGCGCGAGGCGGCCGAGCCCGCCGCCATCCTCGCCCACCTTGCCCCCCTGCTGGCGCGCTACAAGCACCCGCAGCGCGTGGTGGTGTGGGACGCGCTGCCCAAATCCGCCTACGGCAAGGTGCCGAAATCCCTGCTGCGCGAGCGGCTGGGGCGGGAGGGCGTCACCTTCTGACCAGGGCGTGATTCGGCGCTTCATCGGCACGAATCGGGCCCTACCGCGCCTCCCGCCGCCACGCGACGAGCGCCACGCCCAGCAGCAGCGCCAGCGCCAGCCAGGGCGGCAGCAGGGGCAGGGCGGCGATGCCCGTCACCGTGTGGTCGCCGCGCTGCCGCAGCCCGGCCCAGGCCGCGCCCCCGGCGTCGCGCCCCGCGGCCACGCGCCGCAGGTCCGGCAGGCCGCGCCCATCGCCGACGTGGCGCGCCGTGCCGCCGCTGGCCGCCACCAGCGCGGCGAGGCGCCCGCCATCGGCGCGCAGGTCCTCCCATTCCGGCGGGTTGGCCGGCATGGACGCCGCATAGGCCACGCGCCGCCCGTCCGACACCTGCCACAGCCCCGTGGCGCCCGCCGGCACGTCCAGCACCGCGCGCCCGCCCTGGCCGGCCAGGGCGTGGCGCTGCGCCGTCCCGTCCGGGGCCGTCACCGTCACCTCCGGCGGCGGGCCGGCGTCCAGGGAGCGGCGCGTGGCCAGCAGGCGGCCATTCTCCACCCGCGCCACCAAATCCTCCTCCTCCAGCTCCGGCTCGCGCATCAGCCAGTGGGCGATGCGGCGCAGCAGCTCAGCCTGCGGACCGCCGCCGTCGTGCTGGCGGGACCACAGCCAGATGTGGTCGCTCAGCATCAACGCCACGCGGCCCTGGCCCACGCGGTCCAGCACCAGCAGGGGCGCGTCGCCCGCGCCGCTCATCAGCACCGCGCCGGCGCGCGGCTCGGCGCGGATGGTGCGGTACCAGCGGCCCCAGCGCGGCTCCGCGCCCTCGGCATTCGCGCCGGGCAGGTTTTCCGTCACCGGGTGGCGCATGCCCTGCGGCGTCACCTGCGGGCGGAAGGCGCCTTCCAGGATGGCCTGCGCCGGGGCCAGCGGGCGGGCCGGCAGCACCTGGCCCAGCGGCGTGCTGAACAGGCTCGCGGCACCCACGTATTCCGGCCCCACGCTCAGCAGCAGCGCGCCGCCCTGGCGGACGTGATCGGCGATGTTGCGGAGGTAGGAGGGCGGCAGGATGCCCCGGTTGGCGAAGCGGTCGAAGACGACGAGGTCGAACTCGCGCAGCTTCACCTGGAACAGCTCCCGCACCGGGAAGGCGATCAGCGCCAGCTCGTTCAGCGGCGTCAGGTCGTCCTTCTCGGGCGGGCGCAGGATGGTGAAGTGCACCAAGTCCACGCCCGGGTCGGCCTTCAGCAGGCGGCGCCAGGTGCGCTCGCCCGCATGGGGCTCGCCGCTCACCAGCAGTACGCGCAGGCGGTCGCGCACGCCGTTGAGGTGCAGCACCACGCGGTTGTTGGCGTCGCTCACCTCTCCGGGGCGCGTTTCCGCCACGATGTCCACCACCGAGGGACCGGCGCGCTCCACGGGCAGCGACAGCACATGCTCGCGCCCCAGGGGGACGGATTCCGACAGCGGCGCCGCGCCGTCGCGCCGGATGGTAAGGCGCACGGAACCTTCGGCGCGCGGCGCGCCGAGGTCCTCCACCACCAGCTTCAGCTCCACGGACCGGCCGACGATGCCGAAGGAGGGCGCCTCCACCAGCCGGATGCGCCGGTCCACCTCGCCCGCCCGGCCGGGCATCAGCAGGTGCAGCGGCACCTCGCCGCCCGGCGCCCAGGCGGGGGGCGCGTCATGCACCTGCCCGTCGGAGAGCAGGAACACCCCCGCCAGCCGCGCCGCCGGGATCTCCGCCAGGGCGCGCTCCATGGCGGCGAAGGCGCGGGTGCCCTGGTTGCCACCCTCCGGCACCTCCGCCACGCGGATTTCCAGGTCCCGGATGCGGCCCAGCCGGGCCTCCAGCCCCTGGCGCGCCGCCTCGATCGCTGCCGCGCGGCCCGGCGCGGCGCCCGTGCTGTCGCTGCGGTCCACCAGCAGCAGCGCGATGTCGGGCCGCGTCTCGCGCGTTTCCTCCACCAGCCGCGGGCCCAGCAGGGCGCCCAGCACCAGCGCGAAGGCCAGCGCCCGCCACCAAGCGCCGCGCGCCCGCTGCCACAGCGCCGGGGCAAGCGCCAGCAGGCAGACGAGGGCGAGCGCCGCGATGAGCCACGGCGGCAGGATCGGCGCGATGTCGAGGGCGAGCCGCGTGCGGTCCATCAGTTGCCGAGCCTCTCTAGGATGGCGGGCACGTGCACCTGGTCGCCCTTGTAGTTGCCGGTGAGCGCGTACATCACCAGGTTCGCCCCGAACCGCAGCGCCAGGGTCCGCTGCCGCGCCCCGCCGGGGATGGCGGCGTGCAGCGCGTTGCCGCGCGCGTCGCTCGCCCAGGCCGAGGCCCAGTCATGCCCGCCGATCACCACGGGCGACACGCTGTCATTCGCCCGGTCCTCCACCCGCGACACCCACACCGACCCGCCCGCGAAGCGCCCCGGCAGCTCGGGCAACAGGTAGAAGGCGCGGCGCAGGACGTGCTCCTCCGGCACCGGCATCAGCGGCGGGATGGCCAGGCCCTGCGTCACCCGTCGCAGCGCCTGGCGCGCGCCGGGCGCGTGGCCTTCGCCCGAGCCCTCGTCGCGCGTGTCGAACAGTATGATGCCGCCGTCGCGCATGAAGGCGTTCAGCGCGGCCACCGCCGCGGCGTCCAGCGCCTGCGCCTCGGGCCGCACGGTGAACAGCAGCAGCGGGAAGAAGCTCAGCTCGTCCCGCCCCGGAGTCACCCCCACGGGCTCGGCCAGCGAGGCGGAGGTGCGCCGGTTCACGAAATCCGACAGCCCGGCCAGCCCCAGCCGCGCCGTCTCGTCCAGCGCCGCCTCGCCGGTCTGCACGTAGGCGAGGCGCGTGACCAGCGCATGCGTGCCGTCCTGCGCCGCCGCCGGCAGCGCGAAGGCCAGCACCACCGCGGCCACCTTCGCCGCCAGCAGCCCGCGCAGCCGCAGCGACGCCAGGAGGTCCACGGCCAGCAGCAGCAGCGCCAGCGCCAGCAGCCACGGCCCCAGGTCGCGCTCCGGCGGGATGCCGGCGATGGCGCGGCTGGCGGTCCCCGGCGGCGGCGCGGCATGCGGCGCGGGGGCAGGGACGCTGCCGCCCAGGTTCACCGCGCGCCGGAAGCCCTCCGCCCCCGGCGTGCCGTACCAGCCCGGCGGCGTGCGCGCGGAGATCGCCGCCTCGCCCGAGGCCGGCACGCCTTGCGCCCCCGGCGGCGGCGCCACCAGCCGCCCGAAGCCGTCCAGCGCCTCGATCGGCGGCAGCATTCCTTCGCCCTCGTTCCCCGCCACGCCGCCGGACAGCGCCACCAGCCGGCGCAGCATCTGCACGAACAGCCCCGACAGCGGCAGCTCCGACCATTCGGCATTGGCGGTGACGTGGAACAGCACCACCCGCCCCTGGCCGCGGTTCTCGCCCGTCACCAGCGGCGTGCCGTCGGCCAGCCGTGCCCAGATGCGGGGTGCCAACTGCGGCGACGGCTCGGCCAGCACCTGGCGCGTCACCGTCACCTCGGCCGGCACCGCCAGCCCCGCGAAGGGCGAGCCCTCCGGGAAGGGCGCCAACCGCTGCGGCTGCTCCCAGGACAGCGCGCCGCCCAGTTGCCGCTCGGCGCGCAGGCGCACGGGCAGCAGCGGGTCCGGGTTCTCGGCCAGCCGGGGGCCGGCGAAGCGCAGCAGCAGGCCGCCGCCCTCCACGAAGCGCGTCACGGCGGCCAGCTCCGCGCCCTCCAGCGGCCGGTCCGCCACCATCAGCACGGACAGCGGGCGGGCCAGCAGCGCCTGCGCCTCGCCGCGCCGCAGCTCGGCGAAGGGGGCGAGGGCGCGTTCCAGGTAGAACAGCTCGCCGATCAGCGGCGCGTCGGCGCCCTGCTCGGCGCCGGGCAGCAGGCCCACCGGGCGGCGGCGGAAGCGCTCGTCCAGCAGCACCGTGGCGCCCGCCCCCGCCTCTCCGGCTATGTCGAGGCGGAAGACGCGGTTGCGGATCTCCACCGGAAGGTCCAGCAGCGTGCCGCCCTCGGCGGCGCCCGCCGGCACGGCGATGCGCGCCTGGGCCAGCGCTCGGCCATCCTGCCCGCGCGCCACCACCTGCGCCTCACTCGCCACCGGCAGCGGCGCCTGGCGCAGGGAGAGCGCCAGCCGGTCGCCCTCCGCGCGCGGCGGCAGCAGCAGCCGCGCGCCGCGCCCCTCGGCCTGGGCGAGCGTCAGCCGGGGCAGGCGGCGCAGCAGCGCCTCGGCGGCGGCGGGGTCGTGATGCGCCAGCCCGTCGGACAGGAACAGCGCCTCCGCATCTGGGTGGCCGCGCAGCCAGGGCTCCAGCGCCGCCAGCGCCGCCGTGCGGTCGGGCGGCCAGGAACGCGGGCGCAGCGCGGCCAGCCGCGGCAGCAGGTCGCCCGCCGGCATGGGGCCGACCACGCGCGGCGCGGCGCCGCCATCGCCCGGCGCGGTGGCCAGCAGCGCGGCGGGGCGGCCGTCGCGCGCCGCGCGCTCCAGCTCGGATTGCGCCAAGGCGATCCGCAGCGGCCAGTCGGGCCCCGAGGCCCAGCCGTCATCCACCACCAGCAGCAGCGTGCCGCCGGTGGCTGCGCCCGGCACCGGCCCCAGCACCGGCCGCGCGAGCCCCAGGATCAGCAGCGCCGCGGCGGCGATGCGCAGCAGCAGCACCCACCAGGGCGTGCGGGCCGGAGTCTCCTCCGGCAGCGGCAGGTCGCGCAGCAGGATGGCAGCCGGGAAGTCCTGCCGGCGCGGCGTGGGGGGCGTGACGCGCAGCAGCCACCACAGGGCGGGCAGCACCAGCAGGGCCAGCAGCAGGGAAGGGGCGGCGAAGGAGATCATGCCGGGCTCAACGCCTGCCACAGCGCCAGCAGCGCCATCTGCGGCGCGTGGTCGGTTCGATGCGTGGCGAAGCCCCAGCCCGCCGCCCGCGCCAGCGCGCCCAGCGCCGCGCGATGCGCCGCCAGCCGCTCGGCATACAGCGCGCGCACGTCCTCCACGCGCGGCACCAGGGCCGGCGCCTCGCCCTCCAGCCCCTCGAAGCGCACGCGCCCGGCATAGGGCAGGCTCTCCTCCGCCGGGTCCAGCACCTGCATCATCTGCCCCCGCAAGGGCCGCGCGGCGAAGGAGGACAGCGCCGCCGAGACCTCGGCCACCGGCTGCAGGAAGTCGCCGAACAGCACGAGGCGCGCGTGGCGGGGCAGCGACAGCTCGGCCTGCGGCGCCACCGCGCCGCCGCGCGCCAGCGCGTCCGCCAGCGCCGGCAGCGCGCCGCGGCCCATGAAGGCGCGCGGCGGGCCGGGAAGCAGCCGCACCCGCTCCCCGCCGCGCAGCAGCAGGGATGCCAGCGCCAGCAGCAGCAGGTCCGCCCGCGTCCCTTTCGTGGGCAGCGCCTTGGCGGAGCGCCAGTCCATGGACGCCGTGCGGTCGCGCCACAACACTACGGTCTGCGCCGCCTCCCACTCCGTCTCGCGCACGAAGAGGCGATCGGCCTTGGCGCTCTGCCGCCAGTCCACGCGGGCGGCGGCGTCGCCGGCGACGTAGGGGCGGAACTGCCAGAAGGCGTCGCCCGTGCCGGCGCGGCGGCGGCCATGCGCGCCCTGCATCAGCGTCGCCGCCACGCGCTCGGCCTCCACCACCAGGGGCGGCAGGCGGGCGGCGGCGGCCTCGGCGCGGGCTGTGAGCTGCTCAGCCAATGGAGGCCCGCAGCGCCGAGACCACCTCGTCCATCCGCACCCCGTCGGCGCGGGCGGCGAAGCTCAGCGCCATGCGGTGGCGCAGCACCGGCTCGGCCAGCTCGCGCACGTCGTCCACGGAGGGCGAGAGGCGCCCGTCCAGCAGCGCCCGCGCGCGGCTGGCCAGCATCAGCGCCTGCGCCGCCCGCGGCCCCGGGCCCCAGGACAGGTGCGCCGTGGCCTCCGCCAGCGCGCCCTCCGTACCCGGCCGCGCGCCGCGCACAAGGCGCAGGATGGCGTCCACCACCTGCTCGCCCACCGGGATGCGGCGGATCAGCGCCTGCGCGGCCATGAGGTCGTTCGCGCTCATCGCCGCCTCGGGCCGCGCCTCGGCCGCGCCCGTGGTGGCCAGCAGCATGGTCCGCTCGGCCGCCTCGTCCGGGTAGTCCACCTCCACCTCCAGCAGGAAGCGGTCGAGCTGCGCCTCGGGCAGCGGGTAGGTGCCTTCCTGCTCGATCGGGTTCTGGGTGGCCAGCACGTGGAAGGGGGCGGGCAGGGGCAGGATGCGCCCGCCCACCGCAACCTTGTGCTCCTGCATCGCCTGCAGCAGCGCGGATTGCGTGCGCGGGCTGGCGCGGTTGATCTCGTCGGCCATCAGCAACTGGGTGAAGACCGGCCCCTCGATGAAGCGGAAGGCGCGGCGGCCCTGCGCGTCCTCCTCCAGCACCTCCGAGCCCAGGATGTCGGCCGGCATCAGGTCGGGCGTGAACTGCACGCGCCGGGCGTCCAGGCCCATCACGGTTCCCAGCGCCTCCACCAGCTTCGTCTTGCCCAGGCCGGGCACGCCCACCAGCAGCAGGTGCCCGCCCGAGAGCAGGGTGATGAGCGTGCGCTCCACCACCGCCTCCTGCCCGAAGATCACCCGGCCGATCGCGGACCTCGCCCGCGCGAGGCGTGCCGTGAGGGCTTCCACCTCGGGAAGCAGGGAATCCGCGGGGGGCACTTCATTCATCCGGCAGCCTTTCCCATATTGCCTTCGCAGGGGGGGGCGGGGTTGCCTCCCTGGCAGGCTCACGGTGGGTTTCAGGAAAGCCTATGCTGACGGAACGCCGGAACAAAGCACCGAGTGTCACGGCCCCCGCAGGATGGGCGCCGCGGCCGCGACACGAATGCGGCCACCTCGACATCCGCATCGCGCGCGACGGCACCTGGCACTACAAGGGCAGCCCGATCGGCCGCAAGGAGCTGGTCTGCCTGTTCGCCTCCGTCCTGTCCCGCGGCGCCGACGGCCAGTTCTGGCTGGAAACCCCGGTGGAGCGCGGCACCATCGAGGTGGAGGACGCCCCCTTCATCGCCGTCGAGCTGGCCTGGAAGGATTGCGACTGCGGCGGCGGCCCGCCCCGGCAATGCCTGTCCTTCCGCACCAATTGCGACGAGGTGGTCACCGCCGGCCCCGACCACCCCATCCGCGTCCAGCTCGACCCCCGCACGCGCGAGCCGCGGCCCTACGTCCTCGTCCGCCCCGGGCTGGAGGCCAAGATCAACCGCGCCGTCTTCTACGAGATGGTGGCGCTCGCCGTGCCCGAGCGCGTGGCGGGGCGCGAGATGCTGGGCGTGTGGAGCGAAGGCGTCTTCTTCCCCATAGACGAGGCGGCCGCCCTGGACTCCGCCGCCGAGTGACCGATACCGAGCTGCGCGCCGCCCTGGGGCGCCCTGGCCTGCTGTCCGCCCTGCCCGAAACCTTCTCCGACGACGCGGAGGGGCTGAGCGAGACCGGCATCCGCCCCGCCGCCGTGCTGGTGGCCTGCGTGCTGCACGCGGGGGCGCCCGGCATCCTGCTGACGCGCCGCGCCGCCCACCTGTCCACCCATGCCGGCCAGGTCAGCTTCCCCGGCGGCCGGATGGAGCCGGGCGAGACGCCCGAGCAGGCGGCGCTGCGCGAGGCGGCCGAGGAGGTGGGCCTGGACCCGCGCCTGCCCGCCGTGATCGGCCGCCTGCCGCGCCACCTCACCGGCACCGGCTACGTCATCACCCCCATCCTGGCCACGGTGGAGCCGCCCATCGCCCTGACCCCCGATCCTTCGGAGGTGGCCGATGCCTTCGAGCTGCCCGTTTCCGTCCTGCTCGACCCCGACGCCCCGCGCCGCGAATCGGCCATGTGGAAGGGGCGGATGCGCGAATACTGGGTCTGGCCGCATGGGGAGCAGCACATCTGGGGCGCGACGGCGACCATCCTGGTCAACCTCGCCCACGCGCTGCGGGGGGCGTGATGGCCGTCCTCATCGAGGCGCTGCTCTTCTCGCTGCCCTTCCTGCTCTACTGGGGCTGGCTGCGGCTGGGCGGGCGGGCGCTGTCGCCCTCCAACGCCACGCTGTCGCTGGCCGCGGTCGGCATCCTCTGCGGCATCGCGGGGCTCGCCTGGTACGGGCTGGGCCGCTCGATCGAGCGCGGCGAGCGCTACGTCCCCGCCGTGCTGCGGGACGGCGCCGTGCGCTGATGCTGCCGCCGGCGCTGCTGGAACCCGCCCCCCAGGGGGTGTTCCGCGCCCTGCCCGGGGCGCGGGCGGTGGGCGGCTGCGTGCGCGACCACCTGGCCGGCCTGCCGCTGCACGACCTGGACATGGCCGCGCCCCTGCCGCCCGACGCCATCGCCGCGCGGCTGCGCGAGGCCGGCTTCCGCGTCTTCGAGACCGGCATGGCCCACGGCACGGTGACGGCGGTGCTGGCCGGCACCCCCATCGAGGTGACGGCCTTGCGCCGGGACCTGCTGGCCGACGGCCGCCACGCCGAGGTCGCCTGGACCACCGACTGGCGCGAGGACGCGGCCCGGCGCGACTTCACCATCAACGCCATGTCGCTGGATGCGGCGGGCACCCTGCACGACCATTTCGGCGGCGCGGAGGACTTGGCCGCCGGCATCGTCCGCTTCGTCGGCGACGCCCCCACCCGCCTGCGGGAAGACTACCTGCGCGCGCTGCGCTTCTTCCGCTTTCAGGCCCGCTACGGGCGCGGCGCGCCGGACGGGGCGGCGGTGGCGGCCATCCGCGCGGCGGTGCCCGGCCTGGCGCGGCTGTCCGCCGAGCGGGTGTGGAGCGAGATCAAGCGCCTGCTCGAAGCGCCCGACCCGCGCGAGGCGCTGTCCCTGATGGTGGGGACCGGCGTGCTGCCTGCCATCCTGCCCGAAGCCGGCGCGCCCGCCCGGCTGGAACCGGTGCTGGGCGCGCGCGACCCGCTGCTGCGCCTCGCCGCCCTGCTGCCGGTGGGCACGGACCTTCCCGCCCTTTCCGCCCGCCTTCGCTTGTCCGGCGAGGAGCTGGCCCGGCTGCGCGCCCTGCACGACGTGGCGGCGCTGGAGCCGCGCACCGACGCCATGGCCCGCCGCCGCATGGCCGCGCGGCTGCGCGCCCGCTCGCCCCGCGCCCTGCCCGGCGAGGTGGCGCGGGTGGCCGCCGCCGGCGACCCCGCCGGCCCCTGGCCCGCCCTGTTCGACCTGGAACCGGGCGCCGACTTCCCCCTGCTGGGCCGCGACGCGCTGGCGGCCGGCATCCCCCCCGGCCCCGACCTGGGCCGCCGCCTGGCCGCGACGCGCGAGTGGTGGATCGAGGGCGGCGCGAGCGCGACGCGCGCGGAGTGCCTGGCCCAACTGGCCGGAACGCCGCCCCCCTGATACGGGGGGCGCATCATGGACAGCCTCCCCCTCATCCGCCGCTTCTGGGGCGGCCACATGCGCCTGCAAGCGCCCCGCTTCGCGCTCGCCGTGCTGCTGACGGTGGGACTCTCGGGCATCACCGCGCTGTATCCCATCATCATCCAGCAGGCCTTCGACATGTTCGGGCGCGGCGACGCGCGCATGGTCTGGCTGCTGCCGCCGCTGATCATCGCCGTCACCGCGGCGCGGGGCGGCTTCATGTACGGCCAGCAGGTGATGATCCAGGGCGCCGTGCTGCGCACCGTCGAGCACCTGCAGAACGCGCTGTTCCGCGCGCTGACGCGGGCCGACTACGCCACGGTGGCCGCCGAGGCGCCGGCCCGACACGCCGCGCGCTTCACCACCGACGCGGTGGCGATCCGCGACGCGATGAGCCGCAGCGTCAACGGCATGGGCGACGCGCTGACCATCCTGGGCCTCGTCGCCTCCATGCTGTGGCTGGACTGGCAGCTGGCGCTGATGGCGGCCGTGCTCTACCCCGTCGCCGCCTGGCCGATCCTGGCATTGGGCAAGCGCATCCGCCGGGCGTCGTCGGGCATGCAGGACCGGGTGGGCGAGACGGCGGCCCTGCTGCACGAGAGCTTCAGCGCAGCGCGCGTGGTGCGCGCCTACCGGCTGGAGGACGCCGAGGAAGGGCGCGCCGCCCGCGCCTTCGCCGAGCTGCGCGCCAGCCTGTTCCGCATCGCCCGCACCCGGGCCCGCGTGGACCCGATCCTGGAGGCGCTGGGCGGGCTGACGGTGGGCGTGGTGCTGGGCTTCGTCGGCTGGCGGGTGGTGAGCGGGCAGGGGACCATCGGGGAGTTCACCGGCTTCGTCGCGGCCCTGTTGATCGCCGCGCGGCCGGTGCGCGCGCTGGGCTCGCTCAACGCCTCGCTCCAGGAAGGGCTGGCGGGGCTGGCGCGCGTCTTCGCCGTGCTGGACGCGCCGCGCCGCGTGGCCGACGCGCCCGGTGCCGCGCCGCTGCCGCCCGGCCCGGGGCGCGTGGCCTTCGAGGATGTCGGCTTCCGCTACGCCGGCCGCGGCGAGGCCGCGCTGGAAGGCCTTTCCTTCACCGCCGCGCCTGGGCAGACCGTCGCCCTGGTCGGCCCGTCGGGCGCCGGCAAGTCCACCGCCATCGCGCTGCTGCCGCGCCTGCACGACGCCACCGCGGGCCGCATCACCGTGGACGGCGCGCCCATCCAGGACGTGACGCTGGGGAGCCTGCGCGACGCCATCGCCTATGTGGGGCAGGAGGCGGTGATCTTCGACGACACCGCGCTCGCCAACATCCTGTGCGGCCGCCCGGGCGCCACGCGCGCCGAGGTGGAGGACGCCGCCCGCGCGGCCCGCGCGCACGGCTTCATCGCCGCCCTCCCGCAGGGCTACGACACGACGCTCGGCTCGGGCGGCGGCGTGCTGTCGGGCGGGCAGCGCCAGCGCATCAGCCTGGCCCGCGCCCTGCTGCGGAACCCGCGCATCCTGCTGCTGGACGAGGCGACCAGCGCGCTGGACACGGAGAACGAGGCCGCCATCCAGGGAGCGCTCGCCCGGCTGCGCCAGGGCCGCACGACGCTGGTGATCGCCCACCGCCTCGCCACCGTGAAGGACGCGGACCGCATCGTGGTGATGGAGGATGGCCGCGCGGTGGAGCAGGGCACGCATGCCGAGCTGGTGGCGATGGGCGGCCTCTACGCGCGCCTCGTCCGCTCCCAGGCCTTCGCGGAGGCTTGAGGCGCATCAAGGCGGGCGCATGACCGGCCTGTCACCATCCCGGGCATCGAGATGGAGGACCGCGATGATCGCCCGTGACGTGATGACCCGCCAGGTGGTGACGGTGCGCCCCGACATGCCAGTGGCCGCGCTGGCCGCCCTGCTGTCCGAGCGCGGGATCTCCGGCGCCCCCGTCACCGACGCCGCCGGCACGCTGCTGGGGCTGGTGACGGAAAGCGACCTCATGCGCCGCCTCGCCGCCGCGCGGGACGAGAAGCCGGGCTTCCTCGCCCGCATGTTCAGCGACCTGGGCAGCCAGGCCGCCCGCTACGCCCGCGCGCATGGCCGGTACGTGCGCGACGTGATGACCAAGTCCGTCACCACCATCACCCCGGGCACCAGCGTGGAGGCCGCCGCCGCGCTGATGGAGAAGCACAACATCCGCCGCCTGCCGGTGGTGGAGGAGGGCGTGCTGCTGGGCGTCGTCTCGCGCGCCGACCTGGTGAAGGCGCTGCTGGCGGAAAGCCCGCCGGACACCGCCGCCACGGACGCCGCGATCCGCGAGGAGCTGAACCGCCGCCTGCGCGAGCAGCCCTGGGTGGACCGCAACTACATTTACCCGCAGGTGCATGGCGGCGAGGTGACGATCAGCGGCTTCGCCCATTCGCCCGAGGTCGGCCAGGCGCTGCGCGTGCTGGCGGAGGACGTGCCGGGCGTGCGCAACGTCATCCTGGACATCGCGCCCCCGCCGCCCTTCCTGATGGTGGCCAGCTGAGCGCCTGCGGCGGTCGTTGTTTTTTGCGCCCTCATCGCCGCGGCCGGTGGCCGCGGCTACGCCGGGCGCCCGCATCCGCGGGCTGGGCTTCGGCCCCGCTGAAGGGGGCCGGCGGCCGCCCGTAGCTGGCGCTGGCGCCAGCGAACGCGCAAGCGACGCGGCCGCATCCCCCTTGGGCGGCGTTGGTCCTGGAATGGTGCGCCGCGTCCGCTACCGCGGCGCGTCCCGCGGCCGCCACGAATCCAGGTGCAGGTGGTTCAGGAAGAACTCGTCGCGCGGCATCATGTCGGTCAGCGGCGGCGGCACCCGCGGGCTCTCGGGCGTCCAGCGCGTCACCGGCCCGTCCACCAGCTTCCCCAGGTCGCCCGCCTGGGGGTTGCCGCGGCGGGCGAAGGCCATCACCTCCGGCCGGCGCAGCAGCGCCAGCAGCGCCGGCTGGTCCAGCGCGATCGGCCGGTCGGAGCCGATCATCACCTGCACCGGCGTCAGCAGCACGGCATGGGGGAAGGCGCCCGCGAAGGTGTCCACCACCCGCCAGGTCGGCGCCCACTGCACGTACAGCCCGCCCGGCGCCAGGCGCGCGCGCACCTGCGCCAGGAACTCCGCCGAGTACAGCAGCCCCGAATGGGATGATTGCGGCCGGATGGCGTCCGCCTCGATCACGTCGTAGCGCCCCTCGCCGCGGGTCAGCGCGCGCCGGCCGTCGCCGTGCTCCAGCCGCACCCGCGGGTCGGCCAGCAGGGCGGCGACCGGGCCGTCCGGCCGTTCGCGTGCGATCTCGCCCAGCGCGTCCAGCACGGGGGCGATCAGCTCGATCGCGCGCACCTCGCGCGTCGCGGGGCTGACGGTGGCGCCGTAGGGCGTGCCGCCCGAGCCGACGCCGATCGCCAGCACCCGCTCCGGCGCGGGGTGCAGCAGCGGCCCCAGCATCCCCAGCAGGATGTGGGTGTCCAGGAAGGGCACGAAGCCCTGCCCGTGGCCCATGATGAAGAAGCGCCCATCCTCGCGCCGCGGCAGCGTCGCGCGCTCGCGGTACAGCACGACGCCCGAGCGGTCCTCGCCCCAGGCGGTCAGCGTGGGCGCGGTGATGCCGTGCATGCGCGCCCAGAAGGCGGCGTTGGACGGGGTGGCGACCAGCACCAGCGCCGTCACCCCGGCCAGCGCCAGCATCGGTAAGCGGGCCACGCGGCTCTGCACCAGCCAAAACAGCAGCAGCAGCAGCGACAGCGCGGCCAGCAGCCGCAGCGTCCCCGCGGTGCCCAGCCAATGGAAGGTCACCAGCCCCGTGAGGATGGAGCCCGCCGCGTTGCCCAGGATGTTCGCCAGCTGCACCCACCCCACCCGCGCGCCGACGCTGGCTAGGTCCTGCTGCACCGCGCGCTGCACGAAGGGGAAGGTCATGCCGATGACGAAGGAGGGGGGTGCGACCACCAGCACGATCACCAGCGTGGACAGCGCGATCTCGCGCCCGCCGAAGCGGTCGAAATCCACGCCCATCGCGTCGCGCAGCGGGGGCACGCCGATGGCCCACCACAGCACGCCCAGCAGCAGCGCGCCCAGCGCGAAGCCCAGCCCCTGGGTGAGGAAGAAGGCCGGGCGTGGGTCCTCCATGCGGGGCACCATGCGCGCGGCCAGCGCCATGCCCGCGCCGTCGGCCAGCAGGAAGACGCCCAGCACGGTGGGGAACAGGTAGGCGTGGTACTGGCCGAACTGCCCCAGCATCCGCACCCACACGATCTCCAGCGCCACGATCACGTAGCCCGACAGGAAGACCAGCACGCACCACAAGGGCAGCCCGCCGAACGGCTCCGCCGACGCCGCAGCCGGCCCGCGCGCCACGGGTGCCGGCGCGGCGGCCGGCGTGGCCCGCAGCAGGGTGAGGGCGAGCGCGGCCGCCACCAGGTCCAGCCCCGCGGCCAGCGCCAGCGCGCCCGGATAACCCAGCGAACCCACCAGCAGCCAGCCGCCCAGCAGCGCCCCCAGCCCCGCGCCCAGCGTGTTCATGCCGTAGAGCGCGCCGATGCGGCTGGCCACCGTCTCCAGGCTGGTGGCGATGGCCCGCGCCAGGAAGGGCAGGGAGGCGCCCATCAGCGTCGTCGGCACCACGAGCGCGGCGAAGCACAGCGCGAAGGTCATGGTGGCCGAGGAGACGTGCGGGGCCAGCCCCATGGCGATGCCGTCATACAGGATCGGCTTGCTCAACAGCGCGAAGGCGGCCACGCCGGCCTCGCACAGCGCGAAGCCCAGCAGCGCGCCGCGCGGCGACAGCCGGTCCGCCCACTTGGCGCCGATGATGGAGCCCAGCCCCAGCCCCGTCAGGAAGGCCCCCACCACCAGCGCGGCCGAGATGGTGTCGCTGCCCGCGAAGACGCCCAGCATCCGCTGCCACACGATCTGGCACAGCAGCGCCCCGAAGCCGGACAGGAAGAAGGCGGTCATCAGGCGCGTCATCGCGCGCACATTGCGGGCGGCCCCCGCGCGCCGCAAGCCGCTTGACCGCGCGCCGCGCCGGGTTTCCCATCCTGCCGACAGCAATGGACGAGGAAACGAAGATGCGAGCCTGGGCCGTCGTCGAATGTGGCAAGCCGTTGCAGGAGATCGAGCTCCCCACCCCCGAGCCGCAGGGCGACGAGGTGCTGCTGGAGGTCACCCACGCCGGCGTCTGCCATTCCGACCTGCACATCTGGGAGGGCGAGTACGATTTGGGCGCGCGCGGCAAGCTGCGCATGGCCGATCGCGGCCTGTCCCTGCCCCTGGCCATGGGGCACGAGATCGTGGGCCGCGTGGCCAAGTGGGGCCCGGGCGCCGAGGGCCGCGTGGCGAAGGGCGACGTGCGCCTGGTCTTCCCCTGGGTCGGCTGCGGCGCCTGCGCCCGCTGCCGGGCGGATGAGGAGAACATGTGCGCCGTCCGCCCCCGCGCGCTGGGCGTGTACCAGAATGGCGGCTACGCGACGCACGTGCTCGCCACGCACTGGAAGCACCTGCTGCCGATCGAGGGGCTGGACCCCGCCCTGGCCGCCACCTACGCCTGCTCGGGCGTCACCGTCTTCTCCGCCATCCGCAAGCTCCTGCCGATGGAGCCGGACGAGCACGTCGCCGTCATCGGCGCCGGCGGGCTGGGGTTGCAGGCCATCGCCATCCTGCGCGCCATGGGCCACCGCGCCATCTGCGCCGTGGACATCGACGCCGCCAAGCTGGAAACGGCGACCGCGCAGGGCGCCAGCGTGACGGTGCTGGCCGGCGAGGACACGGCCAAGCGCATCGTCGCGGCCTGCGGCGGCCCGGTGATGGGCGTGATCGACCTGGTGAACGGCTCCGCCACCGCGATGGCGGCCTTCGACGCCATGGGCAAGGGCGGCAAGCTCATCCAGGTCGGCCTGTTCGGCGGCGAGATGCGGGTGCCGCTGCCGCTGATGCCGATCCGCGCGCTGACGATCCAGGGCTCCTACGTCGGTTCCCTGAAGGAGCTGCGCGAGCTGGTGGCCTTGGCCCAGGCCGGGCAGGTGCCCCCCATCCCGGTGACGCGCGAGCCCTTCGCCAACGCCAACTCGGCGCTGGAGCGGCTGAAGGATGGCCAGGTGACCGGGCGGATCATCCTTTCGGCGGGTTGAGCGCGCCGGGAAGGGGTGCTAAGGCGCTGCCAGTCGGAGCGTAGCGCAGCCTGGTAGCGCATCAGTCTGGGGGACTGGGGGTCGTGGGTTCGAATCCCGCCGCTCCGACCATCCGGCCCCTTCGGAGGCCGCCCTTGCGTTTCCCACCTCTCCTCGCCCTGCCGCTGCTGCTCGCCGCCTGCGCGGAGGACGCCGCCGTCTCGCGCACCGCGTCCAGCCCCTGCGAGGCGGCGCCGCTGGTCAATGCCGACACCGCCTCCGCCCCCGGCATCCTGCCCGCCCGGCCCGAGGCTATGGCCAATCGCGGCCGGCGCGGCGTGCGGGTGCAGGGCGAGGCGCTGAACCGCGCGCTGCTGGTGACCGAGGTGGCCGCCGCCCGCAACGGGGACGGCACGGCGGAGGTCTCGATCACCATCGCCTCCTGCGGCTTCCTGCCGGTGCAGGTGCTCTCGCAGGTCAGCTTCCTGGATGCGGCGGGGCGCGCGATCGAGACGCAGGGCGCCGCGCCGCTCGCCCTCGGCCCCGGCGCGCAGGGCGTCGGGCTGCGCTGGCGCTCGGCCTCGCGCCCGGCCAGCTTCCTGGTGGAACTGACCGAGCAGCCGCGGCGGTAGCCGGCCCTACTCCGCGGCCGGCTTCAAGACGCCGCGCCGCACCTGGTCCAGCTCGATGGATTCGAACAGCGCCCGGAAGTTGCCCTCGCCGAAGCCCTGGTCGCCCTTGCGCTGGATCAGCTCGAAGAAGATCGGCCCGATCACCGTCTCGGTGAAGATCTGCAGGAGCCGCCCGCCGGAGGGCGAGCCGTCCATCAGGATGCGGTTGCGCGCCATCCGCGCCATGTCCTCGCCCGTCTCCGGCAGGCGCTGGGGAAGCAGCTCGTAGTAGGTGTCGGGCGTGTCCAGGAATCGCACGCCCCGCTCGCGCAGGCCCTCGACGCTGCCGTAGATGTCGCCCGTCCCCATCGCGATGTGCTGGATGCCCTCGCCGCCATAGGCGCGCAGGTATTCCTCGATCTGGCTCCTGTCGTCGCTCGATTCGTTGATCGGGATGCGGATCTGCCCGCAGGGGCTGGTCATCGCCTTGGACTTCAGCCCGGTCAGCTTGCCCTCGATGTCGAAGTAGCGGATCTCGCGGAAGTTGAAGAGGCGCTCGTAGAAGCCTGCCCAGGCGTCCATCCGGCCGCGATGCACGTTGTGCGTCAGGTGGTCGATCACCGTCAGCCCGTGGCCGCGCGGGCCGTCCTCCACCCCGTCCAGGAAGCGGAAATCCACGTCGTAGATGCTGCCCTTCGCGCCGTAGCGGTCCACGAAGTAGATCAGCGAGCCGCCGATGCCCTCGATGGCCGGGATGTTCAGCTCCATCGGCCCCACGCGCCCGTGGAAGGGCTTGGCGCCCAGCTGCACCGCGCGCTCGAAGGCGGCCGCGGCGTCGGCCACGCGGAAGGCCATGGCGCAGGCGGACGGCCCGTGCACGCGCCCGAAGGCCTGCGCGAAGCTCGACGGCTCGGCGTTGAGGATGAAGTTCACCTCCCCCTGCCGCCACAGCGACACGTCCTTGGAGCGGTGGCGCGCCACCTGCGCGAAGCCCAGCCGCGCGAAGACGTCGCGCAGCGCCGCCTGGTCGGGGCCGGTGAACTCGACGAACTCGAAGCCGTCGGTGCCCATCGGGTTGGCCTCGCAGATGCGGCCGGCGATGTCGGTGCGGTCGGGGGGGATGTCCATGGGCGTCTCCTCAGAGGGGCGTGTCGGCCGCCAGCACGGCGCCGGGGGCGATGGGGTCCGCGTCGCGCGCGCGCAGCAGCGCCGCTTCCAGCCCGCGCAGCAGGCCGAACAACTCGCGGAAGTCCTCGATGACGAAGTAGAGCGGCTGGAGGTCGTCTATCCGGTACTCCGTGCGCAGCACGCGCGCCGCGTCGAAGCGCAGCCGCGGCACCGGCCCTTCCGTGGCGTGCACCGTCTCGGTGGCGCTGGACAGGATGCCGGCGCCGTAGGCCCGGATCGCGCCATCCTCCAGGAGGAGGCCGAACTCCACCATGTGCCAGTACAGCCGCGCGAGCGGACGCAGCGCGCCCTGCGCCTGGGCGAAGGCGCCGGCCTCGCCGTAGCCGTGCAGGAAGTCGGCGAAGGCCGGGTCCGTCAGCAGCGGCACGTGGCCCAGGAAGTCGTGGAAGATGTCCGGCTCCTCCAGGTAGTCCATCTCCTCCGGCCGGCGCAGCCAGTGTGTCACGGGGAAGCGGCGCGCGGCCAGGTGCGCGAAGAAGGCGTCCTCCGGGATCAGCCCGGGCACCGCCACCAGCCGCCAGCCGGTGCGGCGCAGCGCCTCCGAGGCGCGGTCGAGGTCCGGCACGCCGCCGGCGCAATCGAGCGCCGCCACGCCCTCGCGAAAGGCGCGCGCCGCGTGGCGGCCGAACAGCGCCGATTGCCGGGCGTGCAGGGCGCGCCAGGTGGCATGCTCGGCCGGCGTGACGCCGGCGTGGCGTTGCGGCACGGTGTAGTCCGCGGCGGCGGCGCCGTAGTCGCCGCGCAGGGCAGGGGCGGGGGCGATCGTCGTCATGCCCCTTTCAATACCCTACCCCTCGGGGAGGTTTTCGCCGAAGATGCGCCGCGCCCGCCGATGCTGCGGTGCGAAAACGCCATGAAAGGCGCGAATGATGGTGAGATCCCCTCCCGTGGCGCTGGACGCGGCGGACCGGCGCATCCTGCGCGCCCTGCAGGCCGATGGCCGCCTGCCCGTCGTGGCGCTCGCCGAGCAGGTCGGCCTGTCGGCCACCCCCTGCCAGCGCCGCGTCCGCCGGCTGGAGGAGGAGGGCGTCATCCAGGGCTACGCGGCGCGGCTGAACCCGCGCCGCCTCGGCCTGCCGCTCCAGGCCTTCGTGCAGGTGGCGCTCGTCAGCCACGCGGAGGAGGTGGTGGAGCGCTTCCACGCCGCCCTGGCCCAGCGGCCCGAGGTGATCGCCGCCTACACGATGAGCGGCGACATGGACTACCTGCTGCACGTGCTGGCGCCCGACATGGACGCCTTCGGCGACTTCGCCACCCGCGCGCTGCTGCGCCTCCCCGGCGTGAAGGAGACGCGCAGCAGCTTCGTGCTGGCGACCCTCAAGCCCCCCGGCGCGCTGCCCGTGTGACCACGAGGCCGGCGAGGCCGAACCCGAACAGGGCGAGCGCGGCGGGCACCGGAACCGGCACCAGCCCCGTGAGGGTGAAGGAGCCGACGACCCCCTGGACGGCGAACCGGCCGACCTGGAAGAAGGTGAAGTCCAGCGTGGCCAGCCCGGGCGTGAAGTCGCCGAGGACGCCGAAGGGGCTGAAGGTGCCGATGCTCGACACGCCCACGCTGGGCCGCCCATTGCCGCCGACGCCTTCCGTGACCGCGGTCACCACGCCGGCATACGCCCCGAACAGCGAGACCATCACCACATCCTCGCCCACCGTCGCCGTCACGGGCAGGAAGCCGACGATCCTGCCGCGAACGTCATCGGGCGCGGCGAAGTCGCCTGAGGCGCCCAGGACGGTGCCCAGCAGGGTGAAGAAGGTGGTGTCCTCGGCGATCGGGAATGGCGTCGCCGGCCCGGCGAGGATGCCTTGCGCCGTGCCGGCGACTGGGGCTGCCTGGGCCGGCGCCGCGAGCGCCAGGGCCAGGCTGCAAACGAGGAACAGTTTCCGGATCATTGGTGCCCGTCTCGAAAATTTGTGACGGATCGCTCCGAGGCAAACGTCGTGCCAATCTGCGAGACACAGGGATTTCCTGGGTTGTGCGCTCCCCGGCGTTGCCCCGGCGGACAATGTGTCAAGCTTGCCGACACATGCCCTCGCCTCGGAGCCGCGTCGGCCCTGTGTCGAACCGGCGCCCGGCGCGGGCCAGCGCCTTGCCGGCGTGATGCCGCCCCCGCTACCTTCCGGCGCCCGGAGTCCCATCATGACCATGCCGACCCGCGAGGACGTCGCCCTCGCCTATCACGAGCTGCTGCGCCGCGCGCCCGAGGACGAGTCCGTGCTGCACGCCCACGCCGCGGCGCATGCCGACGTGGAGGCGATGCGGGCCTCCATCGCCGCCTCGCCCGAGGCCTTCGCGCTGGCCGAGCGCGCGGCCTTCGAGGACAGCTTCGCCGGCACCCGCCGCGCGGACGGCACCAAGGACCTGTCCAGCCTCGACCTGCGCGGTCTCGACCGCCACTTCGCCATCCTGGGCGAGGCGATGCGATCGGGCGTCTTCAACACCGGCCGCGCGCACTACGCGCTCTGCCTCGCCCATGGCGTGCGCCAGGCCGTCCACCTGGGGCTGGACCGCATCGCGGCGCTGGAGATCGGCGTGGCGCAGGGCGCGGGGCTGCTGAACCTGATCCGGGCCGCCGGCTTCTTCCGGCGCGAATACGGCTTCGCGGTGGATGTCTGGGGCATGGACAACGCCACCGGCCTGCCCCCCCTGGCCGACCACCGCGACCACCCGGAGATCTGGCACGGCGGCCAGTTCGCGATGGGCGAGCCCGAGGGGCTGCGCGCGCGCCTGCCCCCCTGGGCCCACCTGCTGATCGGCGAGGCGGGCGAGCTGCTGGCCGGGTTCGCCGCGCGCACGGCGGGCGTGCCGCTGGGCTTCCTGTCCATCGACGTTGACCTGCATTCCTCCACCACCCGCGTCCTGCCGGTGCTGCTGGGCGAGGCGGAGCGCTACCTGCCTGCGCTGCCGGTGTACCTGGACGACGTGGAGATCCTGGTCAGCTACAACCGCTGGTGCGGCGAGGCGGCGGCGGTGGAGGCGCACAACGCCCTCAACCCGCTGCGCCCGGTCGAGCGCAAGGGCGTGGCGTGGAACATCCACAACTTCCACGTCTGCCATGTCCTCGACCACCCGGTCCGCACCGGCGCCCGCCGCCCGCGGCTGCCCTTCGAGATCGGGCCGTTCTAGGGCGGATCCCGCTGCGCGGGCCCGCGCGCTAGAACCCCCGCGACGCCTCCCGCACCAGCGCCTCGCGCAGCACGGAGCGGAACTCGCGCCGGTGCAGCTCGCGCACCACCAGCAGGGAGGCGAGCATGAGCGCCACCGGGTGGACGATCCACGCCAGCGCCGCCAGCCCGAAGTAGTAGGCGCGCAGCCCGGTGTTGAAGTGCCGCCCCGCGCGGTTCAGCACCTCGGCCGCGGCGAGTGCGCGCGAGCGGTCGGCCGTGCCCGGCATGATGCCGCCCATGACGATGGAGCCGTAGTTGAAGTGCCGCAGCGCCCAGGTCAGCTCGAAGAAGGCGCGGATGAAGATCAGCAGCAGCAGCCCGATGCGGATTTCCCACGCCCAGTCGTTCGACGGCGGCTCGGCGAAGGGGAGCGAGGCCAGCACGCGCCGCCCCAGGTCGGGCGCGCCCAGCAGCGCCACCAGGCCGCCCAGGATGAAGATGGAGGTGTTGGCGAGGAAGGACGTCGAGTTCATCAGGTTGCCGATGATCTGCGTGTCCATGATCCGGTTCTCGCGCTCCAGGAAGGCGAGCATCCAGCGGCGCCGGTGCTCGTCCATCGCGGCGATCACCGAGCGGGCGCGGATGGCGGGCACGCGGTCCACCAGGGCCGCGTAGCCCGCCCAGCACAGGGCGAAGACCGCCAGCGCCAGGATGTCCAGCGCCGGCATGCCCCACATGGCGTCAGCCCTTCGCCATTTCCTTCTGCAGGTTCTCGTCCAGCGCCGCCAGGAAGGCCTGGGTGTTCAGCCAGGGCTGGTCGGGGCCGATGAGGCTGGCGAGGTCCTTGGTCATCTGCCCGCCCTCGACGGTGGCGACGCACACCTTCTCCAGCGCGTCGGCGAAGGCCGTCACGTCGGGCGTGTTGTCGAACTTGCCGCGATAGGCCAGCCCGCGCGTCCAGGCGAAGATGGAGGCGATGGGGTTGGTGCTCGTCTCCTGGCCCTTCTGGTGCTGGCGGAAGTGGCGCGTCACCGTGCCATGCGCGGCCTCGCTCTCCACCGTCGCGCCATCGGGCGAGAGCAGGACGGAGGTCATCAGGCCCAGGCTGCCGAAGCCCTGCGCCACGATGTCGGACTGCACGTCGCCGTCGTAGTTCTTGCAGGCCCAGACGTAGCCGCCTTCCCACTTCAGCGCGCAGGCCACCATGTCGTCGATCAGCCGGTCCTCGTAGGTGAGGCCGGCGGCCTTGTAGCGGTCGGCGAACTCGGTGTCGAAGACACGGCGGAAGATGTCCTTGAACTCGCCGTCATAGGCCTTGAGGATGGTGTTCTTGTGGCTGAAGTACACCGCGTAGTTGCGCGCCAGGCCGTAGTTCAGGCAGGCCCGGGCGAAGCCCTCGATGGAGGCGCGCGTGTTGTGCATCGCCATCATCACCCCGCCGCCGGCCGGGAAGCTGGTGACGTCGAGCGTGATCGGCTCGCCGCCCGCCGACGGCGTCCAGGTGAGCGTCGCCTTGCCGGCGCCGGGCACCTTCGTCTCGGCGGCGCGGTAGATGTCGCCATAGGCGTGGCGGCCGACGACGATGGGCTTGGACCAGTGCGGCACCAGGCGCGGCACGTTGGCGCAGATGATCGGCTCGCGGAAGATCGTGCCGTCGAGGATGTTGCGGATCGTCCCGTTCGGGCTGCGCCACATCTTCTTGAGGCCGAACTCCTTCACCCGCGCCTCGTCGGGGGTGATGGTGGCGCACTTCACGGCCACGCCGTACTGCTTGGTGGCGTTGGCGGCGTCCACCGTCACCTGGTCGTCGGTCTGGTCGCGGTATTCGATGCCCAGGTCGTAGTACTTCAGGTCGATGTCGAGGTAGGGCAGGATCAGCCTGTCCTTGATGAAGCCCCAGATGATGCGCGTCATCTCGTCGCCGTCCATCTCGACGACCGGCGTCTTGACCTTGATCTTGGCCATTCTCTGCTTGCCCTACCTTGACGTCGCCGGATCGGCCCGGCGGAACGCTGCCTTCAGCGGGCCGGACCTTCGCACCGCGATGCCCGCCCATCAAGCCGCCCGCCGGTGAATCCGTCTTGCAACGACGGGTGGAGGCGGCGTTAACTCCCGCCCGCATGAAGGGCATCCGCGAGGAATTCGCGCCATACACCGCCTCCGGCCGCCACCTCGCGGCGCACGGGGGCGCCGGGCATGGCGAACTGGCCGACGCGCTGCTGGCCGCCTGGCCGGCGGCGGCGGCGGTGCTGGATGCGACCGGCCGCCTGCTGGCCTGGAACGAGGCCTTCGCCGCGCTGGGCGGCGGCCAGCCCCTTTCGCCCGGCCTCACGCAGGGCGAGATGGCGCAGCGCAGCGCGATACCCGCGGCGGGCCTGCTGCCCCGCCCGCTGCGCGGCGGCATGACCCTGCTGGAATGGAGCGCGGAGGCGGCCGCCATGGCCGAGGCGCGGCGCCTGTGCAGCAGCGAGATGGGCGAGCGCCTGGAACGCCTGGCGACCGTGCTGGAGGCGCGCGACCTGGAGGCGGCGCGCGCCGAGGCGCACGGCCTGCGCGGGCTGGCGGCGAACTTCTCGCTCGCCACCCTGGTCGCGCCGCTGCGCGAGATCGAGCTGGCCTGCCGCGCCGGCGACCGGCGCGAGGCGGAGGCGGCGATGGACGAGGTCACCCACCGCATGGCCCAGGCGCTGGAAGCCCTGCGCCTGGGCTGAGCGGCGTCAGCCCAGCTTGTGGCCCGCCATCGCCTCGATGGCCTGCACCAGCCCCGAATGGTCCCAGCCCGAGCCGCCCATCGCCGCGCAGGCGGAGAAGAGCTGCTGCGCCGAGGCGGTGTTGGGCAGCGCCACCCCCAGCTCCTTCGCCGATTGCAGCGCCAGGTTCAGGTCCTTCTGGTGCAGGGCGATGCGGAAGCCGGGGTTGAAGGTGCGGTTGATCATCCGCTCGGCGTGCACCTCCAGGATGCGGCTGTTGGCGAAGCCGCCCATGAGCGCCTGGCGCACCTTGGCCGGGTCCGCGCCGGCCTTGGAGGCGAAGACCAGCGCCTCCGCCACCGCCTCGATGTTGAGCGCCACGATGATCTGGTTGGCGACCTTCGTGGTCTGCCCCGCGCCGTTGGGGCCGACGAGGGTGATGTTCTTGCCCATCGCCTCGAACAGCGGCAGCGCGCGGGCGAAGGCGGCATCCGGGCCGCCGACCATGATGGTGAGTGCGGCGTTGCGCGCCCCCACCTCGCCGCCGCTGACGGGCGCGTCGAGGTAGTCGCAGCCGCGCTCGTTCACGCGCGCGGCGAAGTCCTTCGTCGCGGTCGGGCTGATGCTCGACATGTCGATCACCAGCGTGCCCGGCTTCAGCGCCGCGGCCACGCCGCCATCGCCGAACAGCACGCGCTCCACGTCGGGCGTGTCGGGCACCATGATGACGACCACCTCGGCCGCGGCGGCGACCGTGGCGGCGTCGGGCATGATGGTGAAGCTGGCGCGCGCCTCGGGCTTGAGGCTGGCGCGCTCGGGCGCCAGGATCTCGTGGCCTGCCTTCTGCAGGTTCTCGGCCATGGGCTGCCCCATGATGCCGAGGCCGATGAAACCGATCTTCATGCGTGCATTACCCCCGATACTTCTGCATCCAGCCCAGCCCGGCGAGCGTCTCGCCCTTGGGCCGGTATTCGCAGCCGATCCAGCCGCGGAAGCCCATCGCATCAATGGCGTCGAACACGAAGTCCCAGCGCACCTCGCCGGTGCCGGGCTCGTTGCGGCCCGGCGTGTCGGCCACCTGCATGTGCGCGATGAAGGGCAGCAATTCCTGCGCCCGGCGCGTCACGTCGCCCTCGGTGACCTGGCAATGATACAGGTCGAATTGCAGGCCGACGCGCTCGGGCCCCAGCGCCTCGATCACCGCCACCGCCTCGTCGGTGGTGTTGAGGAAGAAGCCGGGGATGTCGCGGTGGTTGATCGGCTCGATCACCGGCTTCACGCCGGCCTTGCCGCATTGCTCGGCGGCGAAGTCCAGGTTAGCGGCGTAGGTGGCCAGCAGCGTGTCACGCTTCGCACCCGCGGGCGCGAGGCCGGCCATCACGTGCAGCCGCGGGCAGCCCAGGGCGGCGGAATACTCCAGCGCGCGCTTGATCCCGTCGCGGAATTCGGCGCGGCGCTCGGGCAGGCAGGCCATGCCGCGCTCGCCGGCGTTCCAGTCGCCGGGCGGGGCGTTGAACAGCACGTTCTGCAGGCCGTTGTCGCGCAGGCGCTGGGCGATCTCCGCGGCGGGGAAGTCGTAGGGGAAGAGGAACTCCACCGCCTCGAACCCCGCCGCGCGGGCGGCGGCGAAGCGGTCGAGGAAGGGGACCTCGTTGAACATCATGCTGAGATTGGCGGCGAATTTCGGCACGCGGTTCCCTCCCGTTGGCGCGGCGCGGAGGCTAGGCCGCCGGACCGCGCGCGTCCACACAGCAACCCGCGCGACCTATCAAGCCCAAGGCCGCGCATGAAGAATGCGAAGGCGAAAAGCCGAGCCGCCGAGCTTCAGCTTGGCGAAGCCAAGCCCGCGGATGCGGGCGCCCGGCGTAGCCGCTGCCGAGAGGCAGCGGCGATGAGGGCACAATAAATAGCAGGAAACGCCCTCATGCGTTTCCTGCGAGGTAGTCCATTGCCGCCTTCGCCCCATCCGGCTTGTGCGGCACGCCGGCGATCCGCAGCCCCATCTCCACGCCCGACAGCGTGCCCATCAGCGCGAGGTCGTTGAAGTCGCCCAGGTGGCCGATGCGGAACACGCGGTCGTTCAGCTTGCCCAGCCCGTTGCCGAGCGACATGTTGAACCGCTCCAGGATCGCCGCGCGCAAGGCGTTGGCGCTGTGCCCCTCGGGCAGCCGCACGGCGGTGAGCGCGGAGGAGTAGTGCCGCGGCTCGTCGCACTGGATCTCCAGCCCCCAGGCGCGCACGGCGCGGCGGGTGGCCTCCGCGTGGCGGTCGTGGCGGCTGAACACGTTGTCCAGCCCTTCCTCCAGCAGCATGTCCAGCGCCGTGTCCAGCGCGTAGAGCATGTTGGTCGCCGGCGTGTAGGGGAAGTAGCCGGTGGCGTTGGACGCGATCATCGGCTTCCAGTCCCAGAAGGAGCGCGGCAGGCCGGCCGTCTCGGCTGCCTTCAGCGCCTTGGCGGACACCGCGTTGAACGACAGCCCCGGCGGCAGCATCAGCCCCTTCTGCGAGCCGGCCACCGTCACGTCCACGCCCCACTCGTCATGCCGGTAGTCAATGGAGCCGAGCGAGGAGATCGTGTCCACCAGCAGCAGCGCCGGGTGCTTGGCCGCGTCCATCGCGCGCCGCACCTCGTCGATGCGCGAGGTGCAGCCCGTGCTCGTCTCGTTGTGCACGACGCAGACGGCCTTGACCTCGTGCTTCGCGTCGGCGCGCAGGTAGGCCTCGATCGCCGCCGGGTCCGCGCCCTGGCGCCAGTCGCCTTGCAGGAACTCGGGCCGCAGCGACAGCCGCTCCGCCATCTCGCGCCACAGGCTCGCGAACCAGCCCGTCTCGCACATCAGCACGCGGTCGCCGGCCGAGAGCGTGTTCACCAGCGCCGCCTCCCACGCCCCGGTGCCGGAGGCGGGGAAGATGATGACGTGCCCATCGGTCTTGAAGACGTGCTTCACCTTGGCCAGCACCTGCGCGCCCAGCTTGCCGAAATCGGGGCCGCGATGGTCCATCGTCGGGTGGTCCATGGCGCGCAGCACGCGGTCCGGCACGTTGGTGGGGCCGGGGATCTGCAGGAAGTGGCGGCCGGCGGTCGGCGTGCTCTGGAAATAGGCCATGGCGGTGGGGTTCCCCTCGTGTCGCCGCCGGTATGGCCCGGATGCGGCGGCCGCGCCAACGAGTTCCGCTTCTGCGCCGCATGAGGATTATCCATCTGACGCGGCGCCCGGGGCAGGGTAGAAGCGGCGCATGAACGCCATCACCGCCCGCATCGGGGATTCCCGCCTCGCCGCCCGCCTGCGCCGGGAAACGGAAGGCGAGGTGCTGTGGAGCGCCTCCGACCGCGGCCGCTACAGCACCGACGCCAGCATCTACCAGGTGGAGCCCGTCGGCGTGCTGGTGCCCAAGACGGCCGCCGACGTCGAAGCCGCCATGGCCATCTGCCGCGAGGAAGGCGTGCCCGTGCTGCCCCGCGGCGGCGGCACCAGCCAATGCGGCCAGACCGTCAACCGCGCCCTGGTGCTGGACTGCACCAAGCACTTGCGGAACGTGGTGGGCGTGGAGGGCGACACGGTGCGCGTGCAGCCCGGCATCACGCTGGGCGCGCTGAACGACGCGCTGAAGCCGCGCGGGATGTTCTTCCCGGTGGACCCCTCCACCTGGGCGCGCTGCACCATCGGCGGCATGGCCGGCAACAACTCCTGCGGCTCCAAGTCCATCCGCTACGGGCTGATGGCGGACAACGTGCGCGCGGTGGACGCCATCCTGGCCGACGGCTCGCGCCACGTCTTCGGCGAGGATGCGCCCAACACCGACCTCGTCGCCCGCCTGCACGCGCTGGGCGAGCGCGAGGCGGCCGAGATCGCCGAGCGCTTCCCGCCCGTGCTGCGCCGCGTGGGCGGCTACAACCTCGACGCGCTGACGCCGGATGCGCGCGCCAATGGCAGGGGCAACCTCGCCCGCCTGCTGGTGGGCAGCGAGGGGACGCTCGCCTTCTCCGCCGCGCTGGACCTGAAGCTCTGGCCCATCAAGCCGCGCAAGGTGGTCGGCATCTGCCAGTTCCCGAGCTTCCGCCGCGCCATGGAGGCGGCGCAATACTTGGTGCAGCTCGACCCCGAGGCGGTGGAGCTGGTGGACCGCACGATGATCGAGCTGGGCCGCTCCATCCCGCTCTACCGCGCCACCATCGAGACGATGCTCATCGGCGAGCCGGACTCCCTGCTGATCGTCGAGTTCCACGGCCACGGGGACGCCGCCCTTATCCGCGGGCTGGACGCGCTGGACGACATGATGGCCACGCTGGGCCTGCCGGGGCAGGTGGTCCGCGTCACCGACGCCGCCCAGCAGGCCGCGGTGGCGGAAGTGCGCGAGGCGGGCCTGAACATCATGATGAGCATGAAGGGCGACGCGAAGCCCGTATCCTTCATCGAGGATTGCGCCGTCCCGCTGGAGGACCTGGCCGACTACACCGAGCGCCTCACCGGCGTCTTCGACCGCCACGGCGTCAAGGGCACCTGGTACGCCCATGCCAGCGTGGGCTGCCTGCACGTGCGCCCCGTGCTGAACATGAAGGATGGCGGCGACGTGCGCCGCATGCGCGAGATCGCGGAGGAATGCTTCGCCCTGGTGCGCGAATACAAGGGCAGCCATTCCGGCGAGCACGGCGACGGCATCGTCCGCTCCGAGTTCCACGAGCCGATGTTCGGCAGCCGCATCACCCGCGCCTTCGAGGCGGTGAAGGACGAGTTCGACCCGCACAACCTGCTCAACCCCGGCCGCGTGGTGCGCGCGCCGAGGATGGATGACCGCTCCCTGTTCCGCTACGCGCCCCCCTACGCGCCCGTGGCATTCACGCCCGTGCTGGACTGGTCCGACCACCCCGGCTCGCTGCTGGGTGCGGCGGAGATGTGCAACAACAACGGCACCTGCCGGAAGTTCGACGCCAACGTGATGTGCCCGAGCTACCGCGTGACGCGCGAGGAGCAGCACCTCACCCGCGGCCGCGCCAACACGCTGCGCCTCGCTCTCACCGGCCAGCTCGGCCCCGACGCGATGGCGGGCGAGGAGGTCGCGGACGCCATGGCGCTCTGCGTCTCCTGCAAGGGCTGCAAGCGCGAATGCCCGACGGGCGTGGACATGGCGCGCATGAAGATCGAGGTGCTGGCCGCGCGCCGCGCGAAGCACGGGCTGGCGCTGAAGGACCGCGCGCTAGGCCTGCTGCCGCGCATCGCCCGCTGGGCCGCCATCGCGCCCTTCGTGCCCAACGCGGTCATGGCGTTCAAGCCGCTGCGCCGCTTCCTGGAGAAGCGCGCCGGGCTGGCCGCGGCGCGCAAGCTGCCCGCCTTCCGCTGGGACACCTTCGACGACGTGGAAGCGCAGGCGGGGCAGGGGCCCGAGGTCCTGCTGTTCGCCGACAGCTTCAACCGCCATTTCGAGCCGGAGAATTTGCGCGCCGCCGTGCGCGTGCTCGCCGCCGCCGGCCACGCGGTGCGCCCCGCCCAGCACCCCACGCAGTCGCGCCCGCTGTGCTGCGGCCGCACCCTGCTGGCCGCCGGCATGGTCGAGGAAGCCCGCGCCGAGGCACGCCGCACCATCGCCGCGCTGGATGACGGCACCGACCGCCCGATCGTGGGGCTGGAGCCATCCTGCCTGATGACGCTGCGCGACGAGTTCACCGCCCTGGTGCCGGGCGAGGCCGCGAGCCGCGTCGCCGCCCGCGCGAAGCTGGCCGGCGAGGTGCTGGAAGGCGCACTGCCCGCGCTGAAGCCCGCGGCCGCCAGCGCGCACATCCACGGCCATTGCCACCAGAAGGCCTTCGGCGCCTTCCCCGCGGCGGTGAAGGCGCTGCGCCAGGTGCCCGGCATGGCGGTGACGCCCATCGCCTCGTCGTGCTGCGGCATGGCCGGCGCCTTCGGCTACGAGGCGGCGAACCAGGAGGCCTCGAAGGCGATGGCCGAGCTGTCGCTGCTGCCCGCGGTGCGCGCGGCGCAGGGCGTGGTGGTGGCCGACGGCTTCTCCTGCCGCCACCAGATCCGCGACCTGTCGGGGCGCGAGGCCATCCATTCCATCCGCCTGCTGGAGCGCGCGCTGTGAGGGAGGTGCTGGAGTTCTGGTTCGCCGACGGCCCCGACGCCTTCCGCCCCGCCTGGTTCGCGCGCGACGACGCCTTCGACGCCGAGATCCGCCGCCGCTTCGGCGCCCTGCTGGACCCGGCGCGCGAGGGCGCGCTGGATGGCTGGGCCGGCACGGCGGAAGGCGCGCTGGCGCTGCTGCTGGTGCTGGACCAGTTCCCGCGCAACCTGCACCGCGGCACGCCGCTGGCCTTCGCCTCCGACGCCAAGGCACGCGCTATCGCCCGCGCGGCGGTGCTGGAGCGCCGGTTGGACCTGTTCCTGACGCCGACGCAGCGCGTCTTCCTGTACCTGCCCTTCGAGCACTCGGAGGCGATGGCGGACCAGGACCTGTCGGTGGCGCTGTTCGAAGGGCTGCGCGACTCGCCCACGCTGCACGAGGCGATCGCCTTCGCCTGGAAGCACCGCGTGGTCGTCGCGCGCTTCGGCCGCTTCCCCCATCGCAACGCCACGCTCGGCCGCGATTCCACCCCGGCCGAGCTGGCGTATCTCGCGCAGCCCGGCGCCGGATTCTGAGGAAACGAACCATGAAGCTCGTCGGCAGGATGCTGTCCCCCTTCGTGCGCCGCGTCGCGGCCACGCTCAACCTCTACGACATGGAGTGGGAGAGCTGGCCGCTCTCCACCGTCTCGGACATGGCGGAGATCCTCAAGGTGAACCCGGTCGGCCGCGTCCCCGTGCTGTACCTGGATGATGGCGAGACGCTGGTGGACAGCAGCGCCATCCTCGACCACCTGGACGAGCTGGCGGGCGAGCGCGCCCTGACCCCGCGCGGTGGGCCGGAACGCCGCGCGGTGCTGCACGCCACCGCCATCGCGCTCGGTACGGCGGAAAAGTCCGTTTCGGCCTTTTACGAGGCCAAGCGCCGGCCGGAGGCGATGCGCTGGCCGGATGGGCTGGCCATGCTCACCGCCCAGGCGCGCGGCGGCTTCGCGGCGCTGGATGCGATGCTGGAGGGCAGGGAGCACCTGGCGCTCGGCCGGCTGACGCAGGCCGACGTCACCGCCGTCATCGCCCTGGAATTCGCCGAGACGGTGCTGCCGGAACTGGCGGAAAACCGCACCTCCCGCCTGTCCGCCCTGCGCGACAGGCTGAACGCCGACCCGCGCTTCGCCGGCACGAAGTTCACCGGCTGAATTTTTCCTTGACTTTTTTGGCGAGAGGCTCGGCAACCGCGGGGCCTCTCGCGACCTTCCCGATCCAACGTGCACAAGTGGGTTGGTGCAGCGCAGCAAAAAGGTCTTGCATGCTGTCCTGCCTTCCCTATCCTGTGACCACGACAAGGGAGTGAGCGCGGCACGGCCTTCGGGGGGAAACCTGGTTTCCCCTGCCTACAGGAGGGTCGAATGCTTCGTCGGTACCTGCTTCTCTCGGCGCTCGCCGCCCCCGCCATCCTGCGCACGAACGCCGCGCGCGCGGCCGAGGCGGTGGACGTGGAGCTTGTCCTCGCCGTTGACGTCTCCCGCTCGGTGGATGCCGAGGAGCAGGAGATGCAGATGAAGGGCTACGCCAATGCCTTTCGCGACCCCCGGCTCGCCGAGGCGATGATGCGCGGCCCCATCGGCGCCGTCGCCGTCACCCTCTTCACCTGGTCCGACTGGAACATCCAGGAGCACCTGGTCCCCTGGATGCGCCTGGACAGCCCGGCCACCTGCGCGCGCTTCGCGGCGGCCGTGGACGCCGCCCCCCGCCGCACCCACCTCTACACCTCCATCTCGGGCGCCATCGACTACGCCGGCCGGCTGTTCGGCCAGGGCTTCGAGGGCACGCGCCAGGTGGTGGACATCTCCGGCGACGGCATCAACAACTCGGGCCGCGACATCGCCCAGGCGCGCCAGGAGGCGCTGGACCAGGGCATCATCCTCAACGGCCTCGCCGTGCTCGACCGCACCCCGCCGCCCGCCGGCCTGGGCCAGATGCAGCCGCTGGACGAGTACTACCAGGAGCGGGTGATCGGCGGCCCCGGCGCCTTCCTCATGGTGGCCGAGGGCTTCGAATCCTTCGAGCAGGCGGTGCGCCGCAAGGTGATCCGCGAGGTGGCGCAGGCGCCCGGCCCGCCCGTCGAGCGGGCCTTTGCCTGATGCGCGCGCATGGGGCAGGCTTGCCCCATGACCCTGCGCCTGCATTCCTGGCCCACCCCCAACGGCCACAAGATCCACATCCTCCTGGAGGAGCTGGGCCTGCCCTACGAGCTGGTCCCGGTGAACATCGGCGCCGGCGAGCAGTTCCGCCCCGAATTCCTCGCCATCACCCCCAACCACCGCATCCCCGCGATCGAGGATGACGGCGTCGCGCTGTTCGAGAGCGGCGCGATCATGATCCACCTCTGCGAGAAGCACGCCTCGCCCCTGCTGCCCGCCTCGGGCCCGGAGCGGGCGCTGTGCCTGCAGTGGCTGATGTTCCAGATGGGCGGGGTGGGGCCGATGTTCGGCCAGTACAACCACTTCGCCGCCTACGCGCCCGAGAAGATCCCCTACGCCGTCGAGCGCTACGGCAACGAGGTGCAACGTCTGCACCGCGTGCTGGAGAAGCGGCTGTCCGCAGCCCCGTACCTGGCGGGTGACGCCTACACCATCGCCGACATCGCCACCTTCCCCTGGATCCGCAACCCGGAGCGGCGCGGCATTGACCTCGATCATTTCCCTGCCGTGAAGCGTTGGCATGATGCGATCGCCGCGCGGCCAACCGTCGCCCGCGGCGTCGCGGTGCTGGCGGAGAACCAGCGCCGCGGACCCATGACGGAAAAGGAACGCGAGAACATGTTCGGCGCCACCCAGTTCCAGGCCCGCTGAGACCATGGCGGAGATCGACCACATCGTCCTCGGCGCCCGCACGCTGGCGGAGGGCGCCGCCCATGTCGAGCGCGTCCTGGGCCTGAAGTGCCAGCCCGGCGGCGTGCACGAGGGCGCGGGCACGCACAACATGCTGCTGGGCCTGGGCCCCGACTGCTACCTGGAGGTGATCGCGCCCGACCCCGGCCAGCCCCAGCCCGCGCACCCGCGCATGTTCGACCTCGACGACCCGTCGGTGAAGCTGATGCTGGAGGCCGGGCCGGCGCTGGTCGGCTGGGTCGCCCGCACCTCGGCCATGGACGCCCTGGTCGCGCGGCTGGGCCCGCGCGGCGGCGAGCTGCGCGAGATGCGGCGCGGGGACCTGCACTGGCGCATGGCCATCCCGCCCCAGCGCCAGGACATGGACAACCTGGTCCCCGCGCTGATCGAGTGGCGGGGCGAGCGCGCCGGCCGCCGCCTGAAGGACAGCCACGCCCGGCTGGTGGCGCTGGAGGCGGAGCACCCGGAGGCCGGCCAGGTCCTCGCCGCCCTGGCCGACCGCGGGCTGGAGGGCGCGGTGAAGGTCCGCCGCGGCGCGCACCCGCGCCTGGTCGCCCGGATCAGGGGCGCGGACGGGGCGGAGCACGTCCTGGCCAGCGCCTGATCGCGCCGCTCCAGGCATCTCCCCTTCACCCCGCCGCCATGGTAGGAGATTGTGCATGGCGGGTTGCATGCAACTTCCGGGGCAGGGCGGCGGCACCGCGCGGGTGAGGGCATGACCGCGCGCATCCTGGTGGTGGACGACATCGCCGCCAACCTTCGCCTGCTGGAGGCCAAGCTCGTCTCGGAGTTCTACGAGGTGCTGCTGGCCTCCTCGGGGCCCGAGGCGCTGCAGACCGCGCTGTCCCAGGTGCCCGACGTCATCCTGCTCGACGTCATGATGCCCGGCATGGACGGCTACGAGGTGTGCCGGGCGCTGAAGGCGAACCAGCGCACCCAGCACATCCCCGTCGTCATGGTCACCGCCCTGACCGACCCCACCGAGCGCGTGCGCGGGCTGGAGGCGGGGGCCGACGACTTCCTGTCCAAGCCGGTGGACAACCCCACCCTCTTCGCCCGCCTGCGCGCCCTGCTGCGCGTGAAGCAGGTGCAGGACGCCTGGCGCCTGCGCGCGGACACGGCGCGCGACCTGGGGGTGGAGAACACCGACGGCGCCGCCGTCCCCGTCGCCGGCGCCTCCGCCCTGCTGCTGGACGACGGCGACGAGGAGGCGGAGGCGATCGCCGCCACGCTGGGGCGCGACGGCATCGCCGTCACCCGCGCCCGCTCGGCCGAGGAATGCTGGACGGAGGCGATGCGCGGCCTGCACGACCTGGCGCTGCTGTCCCTGCCGGAGGAGGGCGCCGAGGTGCTGCGCCTGGCCTCGCGCTTCCGCGCCCATGCCGAGACGCGGGACCTGCCGCTGCTGCTGCTGGCCGATTCGTCGCAGAAGGCCCAGGTGCTGCGCGGCTTCGACCTGGGCGCGAACGACCACGCCTTCCGCCCGATCGACCCCAACGAGCTGCGCGCCCGCGCCCGCAACCAGATCCGCCGCAAGCGCTACCAGGAGCGCCTGCGCGCCGAGCTGGACCGCAGCCTGGAGATGGCGGTGACCGACCAGCTCACCGGGCTGCGCAACCGCCGCTACGTGCGCCGCCACCTCGATTCGCTGCTGCGCGCGGAGGAGGCGGGGGTGCTGCTGGTGGACATAGACCGCTTCAAGTCCATCAACGACACCCACGGCCACGCGGTGGGCGACGTGGCGCTGCGCGAGGTCGCCGCCCGGCTGAAGACGCAGATCCGCGCCGCCGACGTCGTCGCCCGCTACGGCGGCGAGGAGTTCCTGGTGGTGCTGACCAACGCCCGCGGCCCCTTCGCCATGATGGTGGCGGAGCGCCTGCGCGAGGTGGTGGCCGAGCGCCCCGTGGTCGCCGGCAAGCTCTCGCTGCCCGTCACCATCTCGGTCGGCGTGGCGACGGGCGGGCCGGACGTCAACGCGGATGCGCTGGTGGATGCGGCGGACCGCGCCCTGTACCGCGCGAAGGCGGAGGGGCGGAACTGCGTTCGCCTGGGCAGCATGGAACCCACCGCGGCGGACTGAGCAACGGCGAAAGGGGCGCCGGCCGCGTGGCCAGCGCCCCTGTCAGGCCCCCCCGTGCGGGGTGGCTGCTACTTGATCTTGCCTTCGCGGAAGACGACGTGCTTGCGCGCCACGGGGTCGTACTTCTTCAGCTCCAGCTTGCCGGTGGCGGTGCGGGCGTTCTTCTTGGTCACGTAGTAGTAGCCCGTGTCCGCCGTGCTGTTCAGCTTGATCAGGATGGTGTTGGCCTTGGCCATGGTCGTGTGTCTTCGCGCGCTGTGGAACTCGGAACGCGCTATCTGCCGCCGCGCGCGCCGCGGGTCAACCCTTGCGTTTGCGCCGCTGCCCCTCCAGCCGCGCGGGGGCGCCGCCCATGAGCAGGTCGAACACCATGGAGCCGGTGGTGGGGTTGGCCTCGCGCAGGCGCGCCTCCACCGCATCGCCCAGGCTGAGCACCTGGCGGGTGCGCCGGCCCATGACGCGGCGGTTGCCCTCCTCGACGATCCAGTGGTCGTCCGGCAGGGCCTTCATCGGCACGAAGCCACTGGCGCCCGTCTCCTCCAGCGTCACGAACAGGCCGAAGGGGTGGATTCCCGACAGGCGCGCGGCGAAGGTGGCGCCCACCTTGTCGGCCAGGAAGGCGGTGAGGTAGCGGTCCACTGCGTCGCGCTCGGCCTGGGCGGCGCGGCGCTCGGTGGCGGTGATGTGCTCGCCCGACTCGACGAATCGCGCGGCCTCCGCCTCCGCCAGCCCGTCGGCGCCCAGCTTCAGCCCGGCGATCAGCGCGCGATGCACCAGCAGGTCGGCGTAGCGGCGGATCGGGCTGGTGAAATGGGCGTAGCGCGGCAGGGCCAGGCCGAAATGGCCGATGTTGTCGGGGTCGTAGGCCGCCTGGGACTGCGAGCGCAGCACCGTCTCGTTCACCATCCGCGCCTCGGGCGTGTCCTTCACGCGCTCCAGCAGCCGCGCGAAATCGGCCGGGCGCAGCTGGCCGGCGGGGTTCAGCGACAGGCCCAGCGTGCCCAGGAACTCGCCCAGCGTCTTGAGCTTCTCGTCCGAGGGCGGCGCGTGGACGCGGTACATGCAGGGCTGGCCCAGCCGCTCCAGCTCCTCGGCCGCACAGACGTTGGCGGCGACCATGAACTCCTCGATCAGTCGGTGGCTGTCCAGCCGCGGGCGCGGCGTCACCGACAGCACCACCCCTTCGGGCGAGAGGTTCACCTTGCGCTCCGGCAGGTCGAGGTCGAGCGTGCCGCGGCGTTCGCGCGCCGCCAGCAGCGCGCGGAAGGCGCCGTAGAGGCGCGCCACGTGGCCGCCCTGCACCCCCTCCGGGTCGGTGCCCGCATCGTGGTGCGCCTGCGCGGAATCATAGGTCAGCCGCGCGAAGGAGCGCATGAGGCCGCGCCCGAATCGGTGCCCGGTCTTGGTGCCCGAGGCGTCGAAGCGCATCTCGACGAACAGGCAGCCGCGCTCCTCGCCGGGCTTGAGCGAGCACCAGCCGTTGGACAGCGCCTCGGGCAGCATCGGCACCACGCGGTCGGGGAAGTACACGCTGTTGCCGCGCGCCCAGGCCTCGCGGTCCAGCGCGGAGCCGGGCTTCACGTAGTGGGCCACGTCGGCGATGGCGACGACGACGGTCCAGCCGTCGCCGTCGGGCTCGGCGAAGACGGCGTCGTCGAAGTCGCGCGCATCCTCGCCGTCTATGGTCACCAGCGCCATCTCGCGCAGGTCGGTGCGCTTGCCCAGCCCCACCCGGCGGGCGCGCTTGGATTCGGCCACCGCCTCGTCGGGGAACACGTCGGGGATGCCGTGCTGGTGGATGCAGATGAGGGAGACGGAGCGCGCCTCGCCCGACATGCCCAGCCGCTCCACCACCCGCGCCGGGCGCAGGCCGAAGCCCTGGGAGGGCAGCGCCTCGGCCAGCACGATCTCGCCATGCGCCGCGCCGCCGTGCTCGCCCTCGGGGACGTGCCATTCGGCCTTGTGGCGGCGGTCGGTGGGGGTGATGCGGCCCCCCATGCCTTGATGGTTGTAGATGCCCAGCACGCGCCTGGCCTCGCCCGCGCTGCCCAGGCGCTTCAGCGTGCGGCCCTCGTATTTCTCGCCCGAGACGTGGCGCAGGCGGGCCAGCACGCGCTCGCCCGGCGCCAGGGCGGGTTGGCCGCGCCGCTCGGGGTGCATGTAGATGATCGGCCGGCCCTCGCCGCCCCATTCGACCGGGCGGGCGATGGGGTCGCCATCCGGGTCGGTGCCGGTGACCTCCACCATGGCGGTGTCGGGCAGGCGGTCCGGCGCCTGGATCGTACGCTTGCCGACCGGGGCGGCCGCGCCCTCGTTCGTCATCTCGCTCAGCAGCTGGCGCAGGGCGGGGCGCAGCTCGGTGGGCAGGCCGAAATGCCGGGCGATCTCCGTCTTGCCCACGCGCCCCTGCACGCTGGCCAGGAATTCGCGCAGCTCGGCGCGGGTGGGCAGCACGCTGCGCGCCGCGCCCGTCCGAACCGCGGCGCGCGGGGAGGCACGGCGCGCACCCCCCTTGGCCTTGTGGCCTTTCACGGGGGGGCCGCGCCGCGCCATCTCAGCCGGCCTTCCGGGCGGCGGGCTTCTTCGCCGCGGCGGGTTTGGCCTTGGCGGGGGCCTTCTTCGGTGCGGCGGCCTTCTTGGCCGGCGCCGCCTTGGGCTTCACTGCCGCCTTCGGCCTGGGCGCCGCCTCCGCCTTCGGCGCGGCCGCGCGGGCCGGCTTGCGCCCCTTCGCCCCCTTCAGCGGTGCCAGTTCCTTGCCCTTCTCGGCCAGCAGCGCCACCGCCTCGTCCAGCGTCACCGCCTCCATCTCCGTCCCCCGCGGCAGGTTGGCCACGCGCTTGCCGTGCAGCAGGTAGGGGCCGAAGCGCCCGCGCCGCACCTCGACCGGGGCGCCGTCCTTCGGGTGCGCGCCCACCGTCACGCCGCGCGGCTTGGCGTCCGCCAGCAGCGCCACGGCGCGGTTCAGCCCGACCGTCAGCGGGTCATCGTCGCGGTCCAGCGTCTTGGAGAGTGCGCCCATGGTGAGGTACGGCCCGAATCGTCCCAGGTTGGAGGAAATCTCTTCCCCCGTCTCGGGATGCAGCCCCACGATGCGCGGCATGGACAGCAGCGCCAGCGCGCGGTCCAGGTCGAAGCCGTCCGGGTCCGCCCCGCGCGGCAACGAGGCGCGTCGCGGCTTGGTCGGCTTGCCCTTCGCGTCCGTGCCGCCCTCGCCCAGCTGCACGTAGATGCCGTAGGGGCCGCGGCGCATGGTCACCTGCTGGCCCGTCGCCGGATCCGTGCCCAGCGCGCGGTCCGCAAAGGCGCTGCCGGCGTCGCCCTCGGCGCCCGGCACCGCCAGCGGCCGGGTGTAGCGGCAATCGGGGTAGCGCGAGCAGCCGATGAACGCCCCCGTGCGCCCCAGCCGCAGCCCGATGCGCCCCTGCCGGCAGTTCGGGCATTCGCGCGGGTCGGTGCCGTCATCGGCCTTGGGGAAGAAGTGCGGCCCCAGCTCGTCGTCCAGGCGGTCGATCACGTCGCTGATCTTGAGGTCGGCCGTGCCTTCCAGCGCGCGGGCGAAGTCGGCCCAGAAGCGGCGCATCACCTCGCGCCACTCCAGCCGCCCGCCGGAGATGTCGTCCAGCTGCTCCTCCAGCCCCGCGGTGAAGCCGGTGTCCACGTAGCGCTCGAAATAGCTGACGAGGAAGGCCGTCACCAGCCGCCCGCGATCCTGCGGCACGAAGCGCCGGCGATCCAGCGTCACGTATTCCCGGTCCTGCAGCACCTGGAGGATGGAGGCGTAGGTGGATGGCCGGCCGATCCCCAGCTCCTCCATCTTCTTCACCAGGCTCGCCTCGGAATAGCGCGGCGGCGGCTGGGTGAAGTGCTGCTCGGCCGAGACCTCGCCGCGCTTCAAGGGGTCCTTCTCGCGCATCGGCGGCAGGATGCGCGCGTCGTCGTCGTCGGAATCCGCTGCATCATCCACGTCCTCGCGGTACAGCTTCAGGAAGCCGTCGAAGGCCACCACGCTGCCGGTGGCGCGCAGCTTGGTGCGCGCGGCGGCGTCGCTGATCTCCACGCTGGTCTGGTCCAGCTCCGCGCTCTGCATCTGCGAGGCGACGGCGCGCTTCCACACCAGCTCGTAGAGCTTGCGCTGCCGCTCATCGAGGTATCGCGCCACGGATTCCGGCGTGCGCGACACGTCGGTGGGGCGGATCGCCTCGTGCGCCTCCTGCGCGTTCTTCGCGCGGCTGCTGTATTCGCGCGGCGCGGCGGGGATGTAGTCCTCCCCGAACGCGCCCTTGATGTGGGCGCGCAACTCGGCGATCGCCTCGCGCGCCATCTGCACGCCGTCGGTCCGCATGTAGGTGATGAGGCCGACCGTCTCGCCGCCGATCGCCACGCCCTCGTACAGCGACTGCGCCGTGCGCATCGTCACCTGCGCGCCGAAGCCCAGCTTGCGGCTGGCCTCCTGCTGGAGCGTGGAGGTCTGGAACGGCGCCGGCGGGTTGCGCTTCACGCGCTTCTTCTCGACGGAGGCGACGTGGAAAGCGCCCGCCTCCACCGCCGCCTTGGCCGCCATCGCCTTGGCCTCGGTGTTGAGGTCGAACTGGTCGAGCTTCCTGCCCTCGTGGTGCGTCAGCCGCGCGGTGAAGGGCGCGCCGGCCGGCGTGGCCATCCGCGCCGCCACCGTCCAGTATTCGCGCGGGTTGAACGCCTCGATCTCCGCCTCGCGCTCGCAGATCAGGCGCAGCGCCACGGATTGCACGCGCCCGGCCGACTTGCTGCCCGGCAGCTTGCGCCACAGCACGGGCGAGAGGCGGAACCCCACCAGGTAGTCGAGCGCCCGCCGCGCCAGGTAGGCCTCGATCAGCGGCGTATCCAGCTCGCGCGGATGGGCGATGGCGTACTGCACCGCGCGCTTGGTGATCTCGTTGAAGGTGATGCGCGTCACCTCCTTGCCGCGCAGCGCGCCGGACTTCGCCAGCATCTCCCGCACGTGCCAGGAGATCGCCTCCCCCTCCCGGTCCGGGTCTGTGGCGAGGTAGAGGCGCGAGGCGCCCTTGAGCGCGGCGGCGATCGCCTTCATCTGCCGCTGCCCGCGCTCGTCCGCCTCCCAGTCCATGGCGAAATCCTCCTCGGGACGGACGGAGCCGTCCTTGGGCGGCAGGTCGCGCACGTGGCCGAAGGAGGCCAGCACCCGGTAGTCGGAGCCGAGGTACTTCTCGATGGTCTTGGCCTTGGCCGGGCTCTCGACGACGACGACGTTGGACAAGGGGCGATCCTTCAGGGCAGCAGCGCCACCCGGTTCCCGGGCAGCGATTCGATCCGCCCCGCGAGCTCCAGCTCGGTCAGGGCGGCGGCGAGGTCCGGGCGGGATAGCTGGCAGCGCCGTCCCAACTCGTCAACCGCCATCGGCGTGGCGCCAAGAAACTCAAGCACTTGCGCGGCCACGCCCTCGGCCGGCGGGGGCTCGGGAAGGGGTTCCGCGGCCACGGAAGGCAGGCGCAGACCGCGCAGGGCCGGGGCGGGCAGGGGGGCCTCGGGCAGGTTGTCCAGCACGTCCTCGGCGCTTTCGGTCAGCACCGCGCCCTGGCGGATCAGCTCGTTCGCCCCGCGCGAACGCGGGTCATGCGGGTGGCCGGGCACGGCGAAGAGCATCCGCCCCGCCTCCACGGCCAGCCGCGCGGTGATCAGCGTGCCCGACTGCAACGCCGCCTCGATCACCACCACGCCCAGCGACAGCCCGGCGACGATGCGGTTGCGCCGCGGGAAGTGGCGCGCCAGCGGCGCGGTGCCCAGCGGCGCCTCGCTCACCACCAGGCCGCCTTCCTCGGCGATGCGCCGTTGCAGGGTGGCGTTCTCGCGCGGGTAGGGGCGGTCCAGCCCGCCGGCGATGCAGGCGATGGTGGCCCCGGTCCGCAGCGCGCCGACATGGGCCGCGCCGTCCACCCCGCGCGCCAGGCCGGAGATCACGGCGACGTCCTTCAGGGCCAGCGTCTCCGCCAGCTCCTCGGCGAAGCGGCAGCCATGGGCGGAGGCGTTGCGCGCCCCCACCAGCGCCACGCCGCGCTGCGCCAGCACCTCCGCGCGCCCCTCGACGGCCAGCACCAGGGGCGCGTCGTCCAGCAGCGCCAGCAATGGCGGCCAGTCCGGATCGCCGGGGAAGAGCAGCCGGGCGCCGCGCTTGTCCAGCGCCTCCATCTCGCGGCGCGCCGCGTCGCGTGGGAAGGCGCGCGCCCCCAGCGCCTCCAGCGCCGCCTCCGCGCCGCCGTGGCGTGCCAGAAGGCGGCGGTGCAGCACGCTGCCCACGCCATCGGTGCGCGCCAGGCGCAGCCGGGCGAGAGTCACTTGCGGCCGATCCGCGGCTCCGTCCCGTCCAGCAGCCGCTTGATGTTCGCCTCGTGCCGCCCGATCACGTAGGCGCCCGCCACGGTGACGGCGGTGGCCGAGACCGCGTCGGTGAACCAGAAGGCCGATGCCGCGCCCGCCACCATCGCCGCCATCGCCCCCACCGAGGAGATGCGCGACAGCGCCGCCCCCGCCAGCCAAGCCAGCGCCGCCACGACGAAGACCGGCCAGGACAGCCCCAGCATCACCCCCAGCGCCGTCGCCACCCCCTTGCCGCCCTGGCCCTGGAGCCATGGCGGGTGGCAATGCCCCAGCACCGCCGCCAGCGCGGCGAAGGGCGCCCAGTTCCAGCCCAGCAGCGTGCCCACCAGCCAAACCGCCAGCGTGCCCTTCAGGGCGTCCAGCAGCAGCGTGGCCGCCGCCAAGCCCTTGTGCCCCGTCCGCAGCACGTTGGTCGCGCCGATGTTGCCCGAGCCGATGGCGCGGATGTCGCCCAGCCCGGCCCACTTGGTCAGCAGCAGCCCGAAGGGGATGGAGCCCAGGAAGGCCGCGATGAGCGTGGCGAAGCCACCGGCGAAGATGTCGTTCATCCGAACACGCGCCTTCCCTGCTTCCAGGTGCCGATCACCCGGCCTTCCAGCGCCCTGCCGTCCCAGGGCGTGTTCTGCGCCTTGCCCGGCATCCGGCCCGCCCGCACCTGCCAGGCGCGGTCCGGCTGGAACAGGCACAGGTCGGCCGGCGCGCCGACGCGCAGCGTGCCGGCCTCGATGCCCAGCAGCGCCGCCGGGCGGCTGGTCAGCAGCGCCACCGCCTGCATCAGCGGCAGGTCGCCCGCCTGCACGCGCGCCAGCGTCACGGCCAGCAGCGTGGCCAGGCCGGTGCCGCCGGCCAGGGCCTGGGCGAAGGGCAGGCGCTTGTCGTCGGCGTCCTGCGGCGCGTGGTCGGAGGCCACCGCATCCACCGTGCCATCCGCCAGCGCCGCCACGACGGCCAGCCGGTCGGCATCCGCCCGCAGCGGCGGGGAGAGCTTGGCATATGTGCGGAAGCCGCCGATCGCCGTCTCGTTCAGGTCGAAATAGGGGGGCGCGGTGTCGCAGGTCACGCGCAGCCCTTCCTCCTTCGCGCGGCGGATCAGCGCCAGCGCGGCACCCGTGCTGACATGGGCGAAATGCACCTGCCCACCGGTGAGCCGGGCGAGCGCGATGTCGCGGGCCACCTGGATCGCCTCGGCGGCCGCCGGCACGCCGGGCAGGCCGAGGCGCGTCGCCAGCTCGCCCTCCGTCGCCACGCCGGTGGACAGCGACGGCTCCTCCGGATGCTGCACCACCATCATGCCGAAGGCCCGCGCGTAGGACAGCGCCAGCCGCATGGTGCGCGCCGAGGCGATGGCCCGGTTGCCGTCGGAGAAGGCGACCGCACCGGCTTCGCGCAGCAGCCCCAGCTCCACCAGCTCCAGCCCGGCGCAGCCCTTGGTGGCGGCGGCGACGGGCAGCAGCGTGACGGAGCGCGTGGCCTCGCCCCGCCGCGCCAGCCATTCCACCAGCGCCGGGTCGTCCAAGGCGGGGTCGGTGTCGGGCGGCACGCAGATCGTCGTCACACCCCCTGCGGCGGCGGCCTGGGCGGCGGAGGCGATGGTCTCGCGGTGCTCGGCGCCCGGCTCGCCGACGCGCGCGCGCAAATCCACCAGCCCCGGGCACAGCACGGCGCCGCCGGCATCCAGCTCGTCGGCGCCCTCCATCGCCGCATCGGCCCCGATGGCCGCGATGCGCCCGCCCTGCACCGCCAGCGCCCCGGGCGCGTCCAGCCCCGAGGCCGGGCAGAGCAGGCGGGCATTGGTGATCCGCAGCGGCCGCATCAGACGGGTTTCTCCATGAAGACGCGGCGCATCGGCGGCTCGCCCGCCCGATGCGTCTCGCGGAAGCCGAGGCGCGCGTAGAGCGCGACGTTCGGCGCCATCCGCTCGTTGGTGTAGAGCCACAGCACGCGGTGCCCGCGCCGCCGCGCCTCGTCCTCCGCGAAGGCGATCAACGCGCGGCCCAGCCCCTGGCCGCGCGCCTCGGGCACCACGGCCACGTTGTCCAGCAGCAGGCCCGGCGCCTCGTCGCGCAGCACGATGGCAGCGGCATCGCCGTGGAACCAGGCCTCGCCGGCCGTGCATTGCGCGTCGTGGTCCTCGTCCATCGGCGCCGGGCGCGCGCCGACCAGCGGCACCCAATGGGCGTAGGCGGCGCGGGTGATGGCGCGCAGCAAGGGGCCGTCGGCGGCGGTGCCGGGGCGGATCATGCGTTGCGCCGCAGCCGGCGGGACAGCACGTCCAGCACCGCCATCCGCACGGCCACGCCCATCTCCACCTGCTCGCCGATCACGCTGCGTGCCGGGTCGTCGGCCACCGCGCTGTCGATCTCCACGCCGCGGTTCATCGGGCCGGGGTGCATGACGATGGCGTCGGGCTTCGCCACTTCCAGCTTCGCCGCGTCCAGCCCGAAGAAGCGGAAGTATTCGCGGCTCGACGGCACCAGGCCGCACGTCATCCGCTCCTTCTGAAGGCGCAGCATCATCACGACATCGGCATCGGCGAGGCCCGCGCGCATGTCGTGGAACACCTGCACGCCCAGCCGCGCGCATTCCGCCGGGATCAGCGTCGGCGGCCCCACCACGCGCAGCCTGGCGCCCATGGCGGAGAGCAGGTGGATGTTGGAGCGCGCCACCCGCGAATGCAGAACGTCGCCGCAGATCGCCACCACCAGGTCGGACAGGGCGCCCTTGTGGCGGCGGATGGTCAGCGCATCCAGCAGCGCCTGGGTCGGGTGCTCATGCGTGCCGTCGCCCGCGTTGATCACCGCCGCGTCCACCTTCTGCGCCAGCAGCGAGGGCGCGCCGGACTGGGGGTGCCGCACCACCAGCAGGTCCGTCTTCATGGCGTTGAGCGTGGCCGCCGTGTCCAGCAGCGTCTCGCCCTTGTTCACGCTGGAGGTGCTGACGGACATGTTCACGATGTCCGCCCCCAGCCGCTTGCCCGCGAGCTCGAAGGAAGTGCGGGTGCGGGTGCTGTCCTCGAAGAACAGGTTGATGAGGGTGCGGCCCTTCAGCAGGTCGCGCTGCGTCTTGCCCTGGCGGTTCAGCAGCGCGTAGCTCTCGGCCAGGTCCAGCAGGGCGTTGATGTGCGGCGGCTCCAGCCCCTCGATTCCCAGCAGGTGGCCGGTGGGCAGGATGGGAAAGGAGAAGCCGCTCATGGCCCGCGCTTGTAGCCGCCCGCGCCCGCGCCGGCCAGCGCCCTACATCCGGCAGGACAGGGTGAGCGCGGCGCGCAGCGCGGCCTGCGGCACCGGCGCGGCGACGGCGCTGGTGCCCAGCGGCAGGTGGCTTTCCCGGCCCGGCCCGACGATGAAGGGGCCGAAGGGCGTCGCCCCCTCCACCCCGGCCACCGGGCTGCGCTGCGCCGTGTAGCCCCAGGGCCGCGAACCCTGGTTCGCGATGACGGCGACGTGCTGGAGCCGCTGCCCGGACGGATCGGCCCGCGTCTCGAAGCGCTGGAGCACGAGGTCCTGGCCGCAGATCCCCTGCGCCGCCACGGGCGCGGCGGCGAGGGTGAGGGCCCACAGGGCGGAGAGGGCGGCGGCGGCGAGGCGCATGGATGGCTCCGGTCGGCGGGTTGCGGCTCCCCCCGGTTAGCGTGGCGCGGCGCGGCCTGCCAATCGGCGGCGGCGATCAGCGGGATCGGCTGGCGTCCAGCGCGCCTTGCAGCATCCAGGCCGCGGCCGCCGAATCCACCGCCGCCGCGCGCTTCTTCCGCGAAAGGTCCGCCTCCTGGATCATCGCCCGGTTGACGGCGGCGGAGGACAGCCGCTCGTCCCACAGCGCCGCGGGCAGGCCGCAGCGCTCCGACAGGTCCCTGGCCCAGTCGCTCGCCGCCTGCGCCGCCGGGCCGCGCGTGCCGTCCATGGACAGCGGCAGCCCCACCACCAGCCCGCCCACGCCATTGGCCGCCAGGAAGGGGGCGAGGGCCGCCGCCACCTTGCCCAGCTTGTCCCGCTTCACGGATGGCGCGGGGGTGGCGAGCATCAGCCCCACGTCGGAAAGCGCGATGCCGATGGTCCGGCTGCCGAGGTCCAGCCCCAGCAGCCGCTGGCCGGGCGTGAGGCTTGCGCGGAGTTCCGCCATGGATAGAAGTGGCATGACGGCCTGATGGCCCCCCTTGATCGGAATTGCAAACCCATGTCGCTCGACGCCGAGACGGTGCGGCGCGTGGCCCGGCTGGCCCGGCTGCGCGTGGACGAAACGGAGATCCCCCGCCTCACCGGGGAGATGAACGGCATCCTGGGCTGGGTGGAGCAGCTCCAGTCCGTGGACACCGCGGGGGTGGAGCCGCTGGCCGGCGGCAACCCCGGCGGGGCCAGCCTGCCCTGGCGCGAGGACCGCGTGACCGATGGCGGCCAGGCCGAGGCCGTGCTGGCCAATGCCCCCGACCGCCAGGGCGACTGGTACGGCGTGCCGAAGGTGGTGGAATGACCCTGACCGACCTCACGATCGCCGGCGCCCGCCGCGCGCTGCTGGCCGGCGACACCACGCCGCTGGCGCTGGCCGAGGCGCATCTCGCCGCGATCGAGCGCGTGAACCCGCGCCTGAACGCCTACGTCACGCTGCACGCCGAGCGCACGCTGGACGCCGCCCGCGCGGCCGACCCGCGCGCGCCGCTCGGCGGCATCCCGCTGGGCATCAAGGACATCTTCTGCACCGAGGGCGTGCGGACCACGGCGGGGTCGCGCATCCTCGGCAACTTCGTGCCGCCCTATGAGAGCACGGTGACGGCGAAGCTCCTGGCCGCGGGCGCCGTGTCGCTCGGCAAGCTGAACCTGGACGAGTTCGCCATGGGCTCGACCAACGCCAACTCGGTGCACGGCCCCTGCATCAACCCCTGGTCGCCCGAGGGGCGCGACCTGGTGCCCGGCGGCTCCTCCGGCGGCTCGGCGGCGGCGGTGGCGGCGCGCATCGCGCTGGGCGCGACGGCCACCGACACCGGCGGCTCCATCCGCCAGCCCGCGGCCTTCTGCGGCGTGGCCGGCATCAAGCCGACCTATGGGCGCTGCTCGCGCTGGGGCATCGTCGCCTATGCTTCCTCGCTCGACCAGGCGGGGCCGATGGCGCGCACGGTGGAGGATTGCGCCATCCTGCTGCGCGAGATGGCGGGCCACGACCCGAAGGATTCCACCAGCGCCGACCTCGCCGTGCCCGATTTCGCCGCCGCCTGCGGGCGTTCGGTGAAGGGGCTGCGGATCGGCGTGCCGGCGGAATACCGGCCCGAGGGCCTGGCCACCGAGATCGCCGCGGTGTGGGACCGCGGGCTGGACTGGCTGCGCGACGCGGGGGCCGAGATCGTGCCCATCTCCCTGCCGCACACCCGGCACGCCTTGGCCACCTACTACATCGTGGCGCCCGCCGAGGCGTCCTCCAACCTCGCGCGCTACGACGGCGTGCGCTTCGGGCTGCGCGAGGTGCACCAGGGCGGCAACCTCGCCGACCTCTACGAGGAAAGCCGCGCCGCCGGCTTCGGCGCGGAGGTGCAGCGGCGCATCCTGGTGGGCACCTACGTGCTCAGCGCCGGCTACTACGACGCCTACTACCTCCAGGCGCAGAAGCTGCGCGCGCTGATCCGCCGCGACTTCGACGAGGCCTGGGCGCAGTGCGACGCCATCCTGGCCCCCGCCACGCCGACGGCCGCCTTCTCGCTGGCCGAGCAGCCGACGGACCCGGTGGCGATGTACCTGATGGACGTGTTCACCGTGACGGCGAACCTGGCCGGCATCCCCGGCCTCGCCCTGCCGGCGGGTCTGTCGAAGGAAGGGCTGCCGCTGGGCCTGCAGCTGCTGGGCCGGCCTTTCGAGGAGGAGACGCTCTTCGCGCTGGGCTCGGCCATGGAGCGCGCGGCGCAGTTCACCCACAAGCCGGGGATCGCGGCATGACCTACACCATCGGGGATTGGGAGCTGGTGATCGGGCTGGAGGTCCATGCCCAGGTCACGTCGAACGCCAAGCTGTTCAGCGGCGCCGCCACCGCCTTCGGCGCCGCGCCCAACAGCCAGGTCAGCTTCGTGGATGCGGGGATGCCGGGCATGCTGCCGGTGATCAACGGCGAATGCGTGGCCCAGGCCGTGCGCACCGGGCTGGGCCTGAACGCCGAGATCCACCTGTGGTCGCGCTTCGACCGCAAGAACTACTTCTACGCCGACCTGCCGCAGGGCTACCAGATCAGCCAGTTCGCCCACCCCATCGTGGGCAAGGGCGCGGTCGAGGTGAAGCTGGAGGATGGCAGCACCAAGACCATCGGCATCACCCGCCTGCACCTGGAGCAGGATGCCGGCAAGTCGCTGCACGACCAGCACCCGTCCAAGTCCTTCATCGACCTCAACCGCTCCGGCGTCGCGCTCATGGAGATCGTTTCCGAGCCCGACATGCGAAGCCCGGAGGAGGCCGGCGCCTACCTCACCAAGCTGCGCCAGATCATGCGCTACCTCGGCACCTGCGACGGCAACATGGACGAGGGCTCCATGCGCGCCGACGTGAACGTGTCCGTCCGCAAGGCCGGCGAGGGGTTCCGCACGCGCTGCGAGGTGAAGAACGTCAACTCCATCCGCTTCGTCATGCAGGCGGTGGAGGCCGAGGCGCGCCGCCAGATCGAGGTGTGGGAATCGGGCGGCACGGTGGAGCAGGAGACGCGCCTGTTCGACACGCAGCGCGGCGTCACCCGCTCCATGCGCTCCAAGGAGGACGCGCATGACTACCGCTACTTCCCCGACCCCGACCTGCCGCCGCTGGTGCTGGACGCAGCCTGGGTCGAATCGCTGCGCGCCGCCCTGCCGGAGCTGCCCGACGCCCGCCGCGCCCGCTACGTCGCCATGGGCCTTTCGCCCTACGACGCGCATGTGCTGACGCTGGAGAAGGACACCGCGCTGTTCTTCGAGGAGGTGGCCCAGGGCCGCGACGCCAAGATGGCGGCGAACTGGGTGACGGGCGACTATTTCGCCGGCCTGAACCGCCTGAAGCGCGAGGTGGCGGACAGCCCGGTGAGCGCCCGCAACCTCGGCCGCCTGCTGGACCTGATCGCGGATGGCACCATCACCGGCACCATCGCCAAGCAGGTCTTCGAGATCATGCTGGAGGCGGACGAGGACCCCGCCGCCATCGTGGAGGCGCGCGGCCTGAAGCAGGTGCGCGACACCGGCGCCATCGAGGCGGCGGCGGAGGCCGTGATGGCGGCGCATGCCGACAAGCTGGCCGAGTACCGCGCGGGCAAGGAGAAGCTGTTCGGCTTCTTCGTCGGCCAGGTGATGAAGGCCATGGCCGGCAAGGGCAACCCGGCGATGGTGAACGAGGTGCTGAAGGCGAAGCTGGGCGGATGAGCCGGTGACCTCCATGCCGGCATGGACCTGCCGCCGCTATGGCGCACCGGACGTGCTGGCGCTGGAGGATGTCCCGGTTCCCGCGATGCGGCCCGGCTGGGTGCTGGTCCGCGTCAGGGCCACCACCGTCTCGTCATGCGATTCGCGCATCCGCGCGCTGCGCCTGCCGTCCGGGATGGGGCTGCTGGGCCGGCTGGCGCTCGGCTGGAACGGCCCGCGCCGGCCGGTCCTGGGCGCTGAGGCCGCGGGCACCGTCGCGGCGGTCGGCGCGGGCGTCACCGCCTGGCGGGTGGGCGACGAGGTGGTGGCCTTTCCCGACATGCGGATGGGCGCCCACGCCGCCTTCCTGGCGATGCCGGCGGATGGGCTGCTCATCCCCCGCCCCGCCGGCCTGTCGCTGGGGGAGGCGGCCAGCCTGTGCTTCGGCGGCATGACGGCGCTGGATTTCCTGCGCCGCGCGGCATTGGCGCCCGGCGAGCGGCTGCTGGTCATCGGCGCCTGCGGCACGGTGGGCAGCGCGCTGGTGCAATTGGGCCGCCACCGCGGCGCACGGGTGACGGCGGTGGCCAGCGGCGAGGGCGTGGCCTGCGCGGCCGCGCTGGGCGCGGAGCGCGTGCTGGACCGCCACCGGGAGGATTTCCGCCGCCTGGGCGAGCGATGGGACGTGATCGCCGACACGGCGGGCGCCACCGGCTTCCGCGAGTGCCTGCCGCTGCTGGGGGAGGGGGGCCGCTACCTCGCCATCGCCGGCGGGCTGGGCGACATGCTGGCGAGGAACCGCGGGAACCGGCGCAGCATCGCCGGCCCCGTGCGCAGCCGGCTGGCGGACCTCCAGGAGCTGGGCCGGCTGGCGGAGGCCGGCGCGTTCCGGCCGCTGGTGGACGGCGTGCACGCCTTCGCGGACATGCCCGCCGCCCATGCCCGCACGGATGGCGGGCGCAAGCGCGGCTCGGCCGTGGTCATCCTCCCCGCGGCGTAGCGCGCCGCGGGGAGGGAAGGGTCAGCCCTTCACCGGGCCGGTGTCCTCGTCATCCTCGTCCATCTCGTCCATCTCGTCCTCCTCCATCTCCTCGTCCTCCTCGTCGTCGCCGTCGAGGATGAGGGCGCCGCGCACGGTGGCCAGGCAGGCGGAGTAGGTCTCGAGGATCCAGCCGCGGTCCACTTCCGCGTCCTCGTCCTTGTCCATGATGATCTTCAGCAGGGCCAGCGCGACGGCTTCCTCGCTGTCGCCCTCGATATCGATCTTGATGTCGGCCATGTCGCGTCCTTTCAACGGCGCAGGGATTGGATGAGGCGATCGTCCGCGCTGCGGGCGATGCCCGGGATCAGCAACGCGTCGAGCAGCCACCAGATGAGGATGAAGACGAAGATCGGCCAGCCGATGAGCACCGGCATCAGGATCCACGACAGGCCGAAGATGGCCAGCATGGCCAGCCCCGACCCCCAGCGCCCGAGATACATGCGGTGCACCCCGCCATACCCCAGGAAGAACCAGATCACGTAGGCGAGCAGCACCGACTTGCGGCCGGATTCGAACCGCATGCGGGCGATGGCGTCGTCGGACGGGGGCATTGGGGCCTTCCAGTGTTGCCCCTAGCATATGGGGAATCGCCCCCGCACAAGGAAGACGTCCCGATGACCATCGCGCTGCATACCTGGAACACGCCCAACGGCCGCAAGATCAGCGTGGCGCTGGAGGAGATGGGCCTGCCCTACGAGGTCCATGTCGTGGACATCACCAAGGGCCAGCAGTTCGACCCCGCCTTCCTGGCCTTCGCGCCCAACAACCGCATACCCGCGATCGTGGATCCGGACGGCCCGGGCGGCGAGCGCCTGACGGTCTTCGAGAGCGGCGCCATCCTGTATTACCTGGCCGAGAAGACCGGCCGTTTCCTGCCGCGCGACCTGCGCGCCCGCATGCCGGTGATGGAGTGGCTGATGTGGCAGATGGGCGGATTCGGCCCCATGCCCGGCCAGGTGCACCACTTCCTGATGCAGCCCGAGGGGCCGGCGCGCGACTACGGATTCGCGCGCTACCACGGCGAGACGAAGCGCCTCTACGGCGTGCTGGACCGACGCCTGGCGGGGCGGGACTTCGTGGCGACCGAGGGCGAGCCCTCCATCGCCGACTTCGCCATCATCGGCTGGGCCTGGCGGCACGAGCGGCACCAGGTTCCCTTCGACGACCTGCCCAACGTGGCGGCGTGGTACGAGCGCATGATGGCCCGCCCGGCGACCCGGCGCGGCTTCGAGGTGTCGCTGGGCTGAGGCTGTTTGACGCGGCGCGGCCCCGCCTGTATGGAGGCGGGGCATACGCCGTGTGTTTTTCCACTCCTGCGGAGGGGTGGCCGAGTGGCCGAAGGCGGCGGTTTGCTAAACCGTTATAGGATGTCAAGTCCTATCGTGGGTTCGAATCCCA
>LNFM01005807.1_pt1 | contig 91537 bp, 81 predicted proteins | sample 596031 | NCBI WGS metagenome assembly LNFM01 (sample SAMN04254537, study PRJNA301005) | activated carbon metagenome | isolation source: dual media filters at the Ann Arbor, Michigan drinking water treatment plant | place: USA: Ann Arbor | reverse complement strand
CGGGCATCACGATCTCCGCGAAGGTCCTCACGACCGTGCACAACCAGGCCGTCGGGGTGATGGAGAGCATCGCCGCCGGCGACATCTCGCTGGAGGGCGTCGAGTTCCTGGCGCACGGCACCACCACCGGGACCAACGCGCTCATCGAACGGCGCGGGTCGACGACCGCGCTCATCACCACCGAGGGCTTCAGGGACGTCCTCGAGATCATGCGCACCGACCGTGAGTCGGGGTACGACCTGGGCTGGGAGAAGCCGCAGCCGCTCGTGCCACGCCGCCTGCGGTTCGAGGTGCCGGAGCGCGTCCGCCCCGACGGCGCCGTCGAGACCCCCCTCGACGAGGACGCCGCCGTCGCCCTGGCGCGGTCGCTCCCCCAGGCCGTCGAGGCCGTTGCGGTCGCGTTCATCCACGCCTACGCCAACCCGGCGCACGAGCAGCGCATGCTGGAGATCCTTCGGCGGGAGCGCCCGGAGATCGCGGTGTCGCTCTCGAGCGACGTCAACGCCGAGTACCGCGAGTACGAGCGCACGTCCACCACCGTCATCGACGCCTACATCAAGCCGGTGATGGTGCGGTACCTCGGGGTGCTGCTGGACGCGCTCACCCGCGGCGGGCTGGGTGGCCGGCCGCTGGTGATGCAGGGCAGCGGCGGCATGGCCACGCTGGACCGCGCCAGCGAGAAGCCCATCGGCACGCTCTCGTCGGGGCCGGCGGCCGGAACCATCGCCGCCGCGGCGATCGGCGCCGCGGCCGGCTGCATGGACATCGTCACCTTCGACGTCGGCGGCACGAGCACCGACGTCTCGCTCATCCACGGCGGCGTGCCGTTCCTGACCGCGCAGAAGCACGTGGAGTGGGGGGTGCCCGCGCGGGTGCCCATGATCGACGTGGAGTCGGTGGGCGCCGGCGGCGGCAGCATCGGCTGGATCGACCAGGGCGGGGCCCTGAAGATGGGGCCGCGCTCGGCGGGATCCACTCCGGGACCCATCTGCTACGGCCGCGGCGGCACCGAGCCCACACTCTCGGACGCGCTGCTGATCGCCGGGATCCTCAGCGGCACGCTCGCCGGCGGGCGCATCGGCCTGGACGTCGACGCGGCGCGGCGCGGTGTGGAGGAGCGGCTGTGCGGGCCGCTCGGCCTGCCGCTGGAGCGCGTGGTGGCCGGGATGATCGAGATCGCCCAGGAGAACATGGCCAACGCCGTGCGGTCCGTGTCGATCTGGAAGGGCCTCGACCCGCGCGACCTCACCCTCGCCGCCTTCGGCGGCGCGGGCGGCCTGGTGGCCGGCCCGGTGGCCCGCTCGCTCGGGATCCCCACCGTGCTCATCCCGGTCCACCCTGGCAACACCTGCGCGATGGGCCTCCTGATGACCGACATGCGCGAGGACACCACGGTCGCCTTCCTGGCGCCCACCAGCTCCGCCGACCTGGGCGCGATGTCCGCCCGCCTCGCCGCGCTGCGCGAGCACGCGGTGGGCACGCTGCTGCGGCAGGGGATCCCCGAGGACGCGGTGAGCCTGGGGTACTCGGCCGACCTGCGCTACCACGGGCAGATCTACGAGCTGTCGGTGCCGCTGCCGTCGGAGGACGTCGACGCGGCCATGCTCGCGGACGCCGTGGCGGCATTCGAGCGCCGCTACGAGGAGATCTACACCATCACCCTGGCCGACGCGGAGCCCGAGATCGTGAGCCTGCGGGTGACGGCCACCGGCCGGCTGCCGCGCTACTCGCCCCCGGCGTTCGCGCCCACCGAGGACGCCGGTGCCCCGGGGTCCCGGGACGTGCTGGAGGACGGGGTGTGGGGCACCGCCGCGGTCTTGCGCCGGTACTCGCTGGCGCCGGGGGCGAGCATCGAGGGCCCCGCCGTGGTGGAGGAATCCGGCTCGACCATCTGGGTCGCCAGCGGGATGCGCCTCACCGTCGACACCTTCGGGAACCTGCTCATCGCGACCGGCACCCCGCCCCGGGTGGAGCCGGCCATGACCACCACGGAGGTCCAGGGATGACCACCATGCTCACGGCCCGCGACGGGCTGCCGGGTGACGGCGCCGAGCCGCTCGACGCGATCACCCTCGAGGTGCTGCGCAACGGCTTCCGGCAGATCTGCGAGGAGGTCTCGATCACGCTGCTCAAGACGGCGCACTCGGTGATCTTCAACGAGGGCAAGGACCTCTCGAGCGCGGTGTTCGACCGGGAGGGACGCCTGGTCGCCCAGGACATGCAGGGCTGCCCCGTGCACATCGCGGCGATGTCCAAGAGCGTGAAGGCCGGGATCGCCCAGTACGGCACGGACGACCTCGCGCCGGGCGACGTGCTGATCATCAACGACTCGTACGCGGGCGGCACCCACCTCCCCGACGTCACGGTGTTCGCGCCGGTGTTCTGGGACGGTGAGCTGGTGGGCTTCGTGGCCAACCGCGGTCACCACACCGACGTCGGCGGCATGGCCCCGGGCTCCATGCCGGGTGACGCCACCGAGATGTACCAGGAGGGCCTCATCCTCCCCGCGGTGAAGCTCTTCGCGGCGGGCGAGCGGTGCCGGGACGTGTGGAACGTGATCCTCCGCAACGTCCGGCTGCCCGACAACACCCTGGGCGACATCTCGGCGCAGACCGCGGGCGTCCAGACCGGCATCCGCCGCTTCCACTCGCTGCTTGAGCGGTACGGGCCGGAGCTGGTGCTGCGCGGGATCGAGGAGATCTTCGCCTACTCCGAGCGGCACATGCGGTCGGTGATCGCGCTCATCCCGGACGGCGAGTACAGCTTCTCGGACTACATGGACACCGACGGGGTGACCGGCACGCCCGTGCGGATCGTGACCACGGCGCGCAAGTCCGGCAGCGACATCACCTTCGACTTCACCGGCTCGGACCCGCAGGTGGGCGGGGCGGTCAACTGCGTGGAGAGCGTGACCGTCTCGGCGGTTTACATCGCCATGCTCATGATCACCGACCCCGACATCCACCCCAGCGAGGGCGCCTTCGCGCCGATCACCGTGATCGCGCCCAAGGGGACCGTGGTGAACCCGCGCGAGCCCGCCTCGACGGTGAGCGGCCTCACCGAGACCTGCAACCGCATCATCGACATCGCGCTCGGCGCGCTGTCGCCCGGGCGGCCCGACCACGCGGTGGCCGGCGAGCTGGGGTCCTGCAACGTCCACACGCTGGGCGGCGTGCGGCAGGCCGACGACGGCACCCCCGAGCAGTGGGTGATGATCCTCAACCCGAAGGGCGGCTGGGGCGGCATGGAGGCCAAGGACGGCTGGACGGCCATCCAGGACCCGCTCAGCAACTGCCGCAACCACCCGGTGGAGGCCATCGAGCTGGCCTACCCGGTGGTGGTGCGCCGGTACGAGCTGCGCACCGGCCCGGAGGGGGCCGGTAGGAGCCGCGGCGGCTACGGGCTGCGGCGCGACCTGGAGCTGGTGGAGCCCTGCGTCCTCTCGACGTGCCTGGACCGCAGCACCATCCCCCCGTTCGGGCTGCTGGGCGGCGCGGACGGCGCCCCCAACCTCATGTGGCTGCGCCGCGCCGGCGCCAACGACTGGGAGCCGGTCGAGCCGCGACTGTCGAACCTCCCGCTGTCGGCGGGTGACACGGTGCGCATCGAGACGGCCATCGGCGGCGGGTACGGCGACCCGCTGCAGCGCGACCCGGCCCGCGTGGCCGACGACGTCACCGACGGCTACATCGCGCCCGAGGCGGCGGCCGAGGTGTACGGGGTCGTGCTGGACGGCGACGGCCTGCTCGACGCGGCCGCCACCGACACGCTCCGCGCCGAGATGACCGCGCGGCGCGCGTCGCAGACGCCGGCACCCCCGGCGTTCCCGGGGCGCGTCCCCACGCTCGTCACGACCACCACCGGCCCCGGGGAGGGCGCATGACATCCCGACCGCTCGACTCGCAGGTGGACGCGCTCCGTGCGTCCGAGCCGCTCTCCGATGCGTTCCTCACGGGTGTGTTGCGCGACCTCGTGGGCGCGCGCAGCATCAACCCGGGCGTCTACGAGGCCGAGATGGTCGCCCGCGTGCAGGCGTGGCTCGAGCCGACGCCGGCCTCCGTGCACCTGGTGGAGATGTTCGACGAGCGGTACTCGGTCGCCGCCGTGCTGCGCGGGGCGCACGACGGCCCCACCCTGGTGCTGAACGGCCACATGGACACGGTCCCCATCGACGACGGGGAGCGGTGGATCGCCGACCCCTTCGCCGGCGAGGTCATCGACGGCTTCATGTACGGGCGCGGCGCCTGCGACATGAAGGCCGGCCTCACCACCCAGATCGGGGTGATGCACCACTTCGCGGGGATGGCCGACCGCATGCGCGGCACCCTCATGCTGCACTTCGCCGCCGGTGAGGAGTGCGCCGAGCCCGGCACGCTGAGCCTGGTGGAGGCCGGCTTCACCGGTGACTACGGCATCGTGACCGAGCCCACCGACCTGCGCGTGGCGACCGCCGAGCGCGGCATCGGCTACTACACGGTCACCATCCCGGGGCGCTCCATCCACGCCAGCCGGTCGCACCTGGGCCTGAACCCGCTGCAGCGGGTCCCCGCGGTGCTGGAGGCCCTGTTCGAGTACGACCGCGACGTGCGGCAGAAGCCGCACCCGCTGCTGCCCGGCGGGTCGTGCACCCCCACCGTCATCCGCGCCGGGGTGAAGGAGAACGCGGTGGCGGATGCCTGCACCATCCTCATCGACCGCCGGCTGCTGCCCGGCGAGACCGTGGATGGCGAGCTGGAGGAGATCCGCCGGCGGCTGGCGCCGATCTCGGCCGCCGTGCCCGACGCGCCCATCGAGGTGACGCGCTTCCGGTTCTCGTTCCAGCCGGCAGAGATCCCGGCCGATTCGCCGTTCGCGCTGCAGGTGCGCGACACCGCGCAGATGGTCACCGGACGCGAGATCGAGATCTACGGCACCCCGTTCGCCAGCGACGTCCACAACCTGGTCAACGACGCCGGGATGGAGGCCATCACCTTCGGCCCCGGACGGGTCGAGGAGTGCCACTGCGCCAACGAGCGGGTGCTCATGGCCAACGTGCGCGACGCGGCGCTGGTGATCGCGAAGGTCGCGGAGGACGTGCTGCTGGACGAGGCGGCATAGGTGTGCGGAATCGCGGGGGTCTGGTACCGGGGCGGTGACGGCCCCGTGGGCGACGACCTGGCCCGGATGCTGCTGGCCCTCTCCCACCGGGGGCGGGACGGCAGCGGGGTGGCGGTGTACGGCGGGGACGGCCCGCCGGTGATCATGAAGACCGCGCGCACGCCCACGGAGCTCATCGAGGATCACCCGCTGCGCGAGGCGACGGGGAGCCACGGCATCGGGCACGTGCGGATGGCGACCGAGACCACGGTGGACGTCGCGCACGCCCACCCGTTCCAGGGCTCGGCCACGCCGCAGCTCACCCTGGTCCACAACGGCCACGTGACCAACGCCCTGGCGCTGCGTGACCGGCTCGAGCGTGACGGGGCGCGGTTCCACACCGACAACGACTCGGAGGTCATCGCCGAGTTCCTGGCCACGCGGCTGGGCGACGGCGCGGAGCTGGAGGACGCGCTCGCCGATGCCTCGCGCGAGCTCGACGGCACCTTCAGCTGCCTGGTGGCCACCAACGACGCGATGGGCATCGTGCGCGACCGGTTCGCGGCGAAGCCCCTGGTGGTGTCGGAGACCGGCGACTGGGTCGCCGTCACCTCCGAAGGGCGGGGACTCCCCGCCGGGAGCGGTTGGCGGCGGTGTGAGGCCGTCGCCGGGGAGGTTCGGGTATGGCGACGTTGACGGGGCAGAGCCAGGCACCGGCGTCCGCACGGACGATCGCGTGCGAGAACCTCACGACGCGTGAGATCAACGCAATGCTGCAGGGCCTCGCCGACGGCGAGGAGGCGGTGCTCGTGGACCCCGGCGGGCGGCACTCGCTCGCCGTCGGCCTGGCGACGACCTGCGCGGTGACCATCGCCGGCGACGCCGGCTACTACGCCGGCGCGCTGGGCACGGGCCCGCGCATCCACGTCACCGGCCATGCCGGCAACGGCGTCGCCGAGAACCTCGACGGCGGGACGGTGCGCGTGGACGGTGACGTCGGCGCCGGCCTGGCGGCCAGCGCCCACGACGGCCTGGTGGTCGTGCGGGGCTCCGCCGGCTCGCGCGCCGCGATCGCGATGAAGGGCGGGACCGTCATCGTGGGCGGCGACGTCGGATCGCACTCGGCCTTCATGATGCAGCTGGGCACCCTCATCGTCCTGGGCGACGCGGGCGACCACCTCGGGGACTCCATCTACGAGGGCACCATCTTCGTCGCCGGCGGCATCGGCTCCCTCGGAGCGGACGCGCAGGCGAACCCCGCGACGGCCGAGGAGACCGACGCGGTCACCGCCCTCCTGGAGGAACAGGGGATGGCGGTGCCGGGGCTCCGGCTCACACGGGTCACCACCAAGCGCGAGCTCTACGAGTTCGACGCCAAGACCTGGCGGCACGCATGAGCGCCCACGGCAACGGCGTGGCCGGCGTGGCGACCGCCGCCGCCACCGACCCCACCGGCACCTCGCCCAACCACCTGTTCACCCCATGGGTGATCGGCGACATCCAGGAGAAGGCCCGGCTGGGCCGCTACCGGCTGCGCGGCTTCGGCTCCCGTGCCGACCTCCCGTCCCTGGACGACCTCACCATCCTGCCCGCGGGGCTCTCGCGGATGGCGCTGGAGGGGTACCGCGAGGAATGCGACACGCGGACCGTCCTGGGCACCCGCGCGGGCAGCCCGCTCGAGCTGGCGATCCCCATCACCGTGGCCGGGATGAGCTACGGCGCGCTCTCGCTCACCGCGAAGGTCGCGCTGGGACGCGGGGCGACCCTGGTGGGCACCTCCACCACCACCGGCGACGGCGGCATGCTCGACGAGGAGCGTGAGGCCTCGCGCCTGCTGGTGTACCAGTGCCTGCCCAGCCGGTACGGCTTCACCGCCCGCGACCTGCGTCGCGCCGACGCGGTGGAGGTGGTGGTGGGCCAGGGCGCGAAGCCGGGGACCGGCGGCCTGCTGCTGGGCTCCAAGATGTCGGAGACCATCGCGCACGCGCGGGACCTGCCGGCCGGCATCGACCAGCGCAGCCCGGTGCGTCACCCCGATTGGCTCGGGCCCGACGACCTGGTGCTGAAGATCGAGGAGCTGCGCGAGGCCACCGGGTATCGCATCCCGGTGTTCGTGAAGCTCGGCGCCAGCCGCGTCGTGGACGACGTGCGGCTGGCCGTGAAGGCGGGCGCCGACGTGGTCGTCGTGGACGGCATGCAGGGCGGCACGGGCGCCTCACCGGACCTGCTCATGGACCACACGGGCATCCCGACCGTCGCGGCCGTCGTCGAGGCCCGCCGGGCGCTCGACGCGATCGGCGCCGACGACGTCCAGCTGGTGGTGTCCGGAGGCGTCCGTCACGGGGCCGACGTCTTCAAGCTCCTGGCGCTGGGCGCGGACGCGGTGTCCATCGGCACCGCCGCGCTGGTCGCGCTCGACTGCAACCGGCCCGTGCACCCCGAGGACTACGCCGCGCTCGGAACGGTCGCGGGCGCCTGCCACCACTGTCACACCGGCCGCTGCCCGGTCGGCATCGCCACCCAGGACCCCGATCTGGAGTCCCGGCTCGACGTCGACGAGGGCGCGGAGCGGGTGGCCAACTACCTGGGCACGCTGGCGATGGAGGTCCAGATGTTCGCCCGCGCATGCGGCAAGTCCTCGGTGCGCTCCCTCGCGAGGGAGGACCTCGCCGCCCTCACCCCGGCCGCGTCCGCGATGACCGGCCTTCCCCTGGCCGGCACGGCCATCCCCACCTGACACGGGAGAGACTCGATGCCCACCGAGCAGACTTCCCAGATCCCCACCGCCATCGAACTGCCCGACGGGGTGCGGTTCCTGGCGGTGCAGTGGGTCGACATCCACGGCACGCCGAAGGCCAAGCTCGTGCCGACCGGCGGGATCCCGGCGCTCTGCGAGCCGGGCGGCGGCGCCGGGTTCGCGGGGTTCGCCAACCACGGCTTCGCGCGGGGGCCTGAGCACGCCGAGCTGCTGGCCGTCCCCGATCCCGGGACGGTCACCGTGCTGCCCCACCGGCCCGACACGGCGGTGGTGTTCTCGCGCGTCACCGACGGTGACCAGGTGGCCACGTGCTGCACGCGGTCGATCCTGGCCCGGGTGCAGGCCGAGGCCCAGGCGGCGGGGCTGAGCCCCGTGGCCGGCATGGAGCCGGAGTTCTTCCTGCTCACCCGCACCCCCGAGGGGGGGATCGCGCCGTTCGACTCGCAGGACGAGCTCGACAAGCCGTGCTACGACCTCGCCACGCTGCTGCGCAGCCAGCCGGTGCTGGCCGACATCGTCTCGGCGATGGAGGCGCTGGACCTGGGCGTGTACGCGGTGGACCACGAGGACGGCAACGGCCAGTTCGAGGTGAACTTCGGTCATGCCGACGCGCTGACCAGCGCCGACCGCTTCACCCTGCTGCGGTCGATCATCGGGGACATCGCCGCATCCCACGGCGCGATCGCGAGCTTCATGCCCAAGCCGCTGCCGGGGCGCACCGGATCGGGGGCGCACGTGCACCTGTCGGCCGAGTCGGCGTCCGGCGAGAACGTGTTCTTCGACGCGTCCGATCCCCGGGGGCTCGGCCTGTCGTCCACGGCGTACAGCTTCATCGCGGGCGTTCTGGCCCACGGCCGCGCGCTCGCGGCGCTCACCATGCCCTCGGTGAACTCCTACCGCCGCCTCCAGGCCTCGGCCCCGGCCTCCGGCGCCACCTGGGCGCCCAACGCGATCGTGTACGGCGGGAACAACCGGACGCCGATGATCCGCATCCCGGCGCCCGGACGCTTCGAGAACCGGGCGGTCGATTCGTCCTGCAACCCCTACCTGGCGCTGGCCGGGATCATCCTCTCCGGGATGGACGGGGTCGCGCGCGGCCTGGATCCGGGCGAGCCGATCGACGGGCTGGCGTCCACGCTGGGCGCGCAGGTGCTCCCCCGGACGCTCGCCGAGGCGCTCGACGCACTGGAGATGGACACCGTGCTGCGCGACGGGTTGGGCGAGGAGGCGCTCTGTGAGCTCGTGGCGGTCAAGCGCGCCGAATGGGCCGCGTACATGGATGCGGTCTCCGCGTGGGAGGTCGACACCTACCTGAGCCGGTTCTGACGTGCCGCCGGGGCCGGAGGAGGCGTCGTTCGACCTCGCCGTCGTCGGGCTCGGCGGGATGGGGTCGGCGGTCGCCCACCACGCCGCGGCGCGGGGCCTCGACCTGGCCCACACACGCGGGAGCAGCCACGGCGTCACGCGCATCCTGCGGCTGGGGCTGCACGAGGGCGGCTACCTGGTGGACATGGCCCGCCGGTCGCTGGAGCTCTGGCGCGAGCTGGGCGAGGAGTCGGGCGAGACGATCTTCGTCGAGTGCGGGAGCGTGGACCTCGGCCCGCCGGACTCGTCGATCGTGCGCTCCTCGCTGGAGGCGTGCGTGGAGCAGGGCGTCGAGTACGAGCTGCTGGACGCCGCCGGGCTCGCCGAGCGCATTCCCGGGCTGGTCCCCGACCCGGACATGACCGGCGTGCTCCAGCCGGGCGCCGGCCTGGTGGCGTGCGAGGTGGCGACCGCGGCGCACCAGCGCCTGGCGCGGGAGCGGGGCGCGGTGCTCCTCGACCGGCGGCGGGTCACCGGATGGCGTCCGGACGGCGAGGGCTGGCGCATCCACACCGAGGGCGGCGCCCACCTGGCGGCGCGCGTGGTGGTGTGCCCGGGCGCGTTCGCGGGAGGGCTGCTGGAGGAGCTTCATGGCCGGGTGCGGGCGGAGCGGCAGGTGATCGGCTGGTTCCACCCGATCACCGACCCGGCGACATTCGGGCCGGACCGGATGCCGTGCTGGATCCTCGACGGTCCCCTGGGCCACTTCTACGGCCTGCCCGTCCACGGCATCCCGGGGTTCAAGCTGGCGCGGATGCGCCACGACGAGCTCGTCGATCCCGAGGATGCGCCGGTTCCGCCCCGCGAGGAGGAGATCGAGGACCTGCGCGGCGTGCTGGCACGGTGGTTCCCGGGCGCCAACGGGCCGCTGCACCGGTCGGGGACCTGCCTGTTCGAGTCCACCCCGGACCGGGTGTTCGTGATGGACGAGCTGCCGGGCCCCGGCGGGGTGTTCGTCGCCGCCGGGTTCAGCGGGCACGGCTTCAAGTACGCCTCGGTGGTGGGCCGCGCGATGGCCGCCCTGGCGGTCGGTGACGACCCGGGGATCGACCTGCGGCCCTTCCGGCTGGAGCGGCTGACGGAGGCCGGCGCGACCGCCTGATCGCGGTCCGGGCGCGGGGCCGGGTTCGGCACCAGCGGGCCCGGGTACGCCGGGGGCGTGTCCGAGACGCCTCACGAGGACCCGGGCCGCTCCCGGGAGACGATGGCCGCCCCGCAGGAGGTCGTCCCGTGGAAGCCGGCTGCCTCGGTGCCCGCGTCTCCGGCCGCCATCGCCTACCGGGCGGTGCTGCTGGCCGCGCTGCTGGTGGTGATCGCCTTCTTCATCCGGCAGCTGCTGACGCTGGGGCTGCTGATGGTGCTCACGGTCACCGTCGCGCTGGCGCTGTCGGCCGCCACCACCCGGCTGGAGCGGGTGGGGGTGCCGCGGGTCATCGGGGCCTCCGGGGTGCTCGCGGCCACCCTCGGCGGGGTGGTGGGCGCGGTCGTCCTCATCGCCCGGCCGCTCACCACCGAGACCGACACCCTGCGCGAGCAGGTGCCGGACGTCCTGGCGCGGGTTGGCGGCGAGGTGGAGTCGCTGACCGGCACGACCCCCGACCACCTGCTCGAGCAGGCGCAGGCGGTGGCCCTCGATCTGCTCTCGCCCGGGTTGGTGACCGGCGTGCTGAGCATCGCCGCGGGCGTGGTGCTGGTGCTGATCACCGCCCTGTACATCGCGATCCGGCCGCAGCCGCTGGTGGACGGGATGATCCGGCTCGTGCCGCCGGACCGCCGGGACTGGGCGCTGGGGACCCTGGAGCGGATCCGCGCCGCCTGGCTGGGCTGGCTGCTGGGGACCCTGGTGAACATGGTCGCCGTGGGTGTCCTGCTCTACGTGGCATTCCTGTTGCTGGGCCTGCCGTTCGCCGTGCTGCTGGCGGTGCTCGGCGCGCTGGGGGAGTTCGTCCCCTACTTCGGGCCCATCATCGTCTCGATCCCGGCGGTGCTGATCGCCCTCGCCGAGTCGGTCGAGCTGGCCATCCTCACCGCGGTGGTGATCCTGGTGATCCAGCAGGTGGAGGGGAACCTGCTGGTGCCCGTGGTGATGGCCCGCACCGTGAGCCTGCACCCGGCCCTGGTGGCGGTGGGGGTGGTGGCCGTGTCGACCGCGCTCGGCCCGGTGGCCCTGCTGGTGGCGGTGCCCGTCCTGTCCGCGCTCGTGATCCTGGTGGAGGAGCTCTGGGTGCGCCCGCGCGAGCACGTCCACGAGGAGGTTCCCCAGCCGGTGGCGGTGCGCCGCCGTGGCCTGCGGCGGCGGGCGGCGTGAGCCGCATCCGGGTTTCCGTGGGGCCACCCGCGGGCACTGGAGGTCGCTCCCAACCGAAGGCAGGTGATGCGGCATGACCGATGATCACAACCGGCGCGCGGAACGCCCCCTGGAGGGCCGTCGCGTGGCGTTCCTGGTGGCCAACGAGGGGATCGAGCAGTCCGAGCTGGCCGAGCCGATGCGCGCGGTGCGCGCCGCCGGCGGCCAGGCGGAGCTCATCGCCCCCGAGCCGGGTGAGGCGCAGGCGATGCAGCACCTCGACAAGGGCGACATCTTCCCGGTGGACACCGCGCTGGAGGACGGGCCCGACCCCTCCGACTACGACGCCCTCATGCTCCCCGGTGGCGTCGCGAACCCCGACCGGCTGCGGATGGACGATCGCGCCGTGGCGTTCGTGCGGCACTTCATGGACGAGGGCAGGCCGGTGGCGGCGATCTGCCACGCGCCGTGGCTGCTGGTGCAGGCCGACGCGGTGCGCGGCAGGACGCTCACGGGGTGGCCCAGCATCACCACCGACATCGAGAACGCCGGCGGCATCCGCGTGAACGAGGAGGTCTGCCGGGACGGCAACCTGGTGACCAGCCGCAGCCCCACCGACCTGCCCGCGTTCTGCGCGGCGATGGTGGACCTGTTCGCCGCCGCGCCCGTCCGCGGCGGTGACCGCTCAGCGGCGGACCACGTCCCGGGCGCGTAGGTCCACGTGCCCGCCGGCCTCGTCCTCCTGTGGGGGGACGACGGCCAGCGCGCCGGTGGCCTCCCACGGCTCGTTGATGATCCGGGCGCCGCGGCCGCGTGTGAGGAAGCTGATGGACCAGCGCAGGAACACGAACAGGCGGTTCTGGAAGCCGATGAGGTAGGTCAGGTGGATGCCCAGCCAGGCCAGCCACGCGGGCAGCCCGGCCACGCGCACGCCGAAGACCGTCCCCACGGCGCGGGCGCGGCCGATGGTGGCCAGGCTCCCGCGGTCGCGGTACCGGAACGTCGACGGCGCCGCGCGCCCCGTGGCGCGGGCGGCGATGACGCGTCCGACGTGGTGGCCCTGCTGCATCGCAACCGGGGCGATCCCGGGAAGCGGGGTGCCGTCGGGGCCCTCGGCCCGCGCGATGTCGCCCACCACGAACACCTCGGGATGGCCGGGGATGGTGAACGAGGCGTCCACGGGGATCCGCCCGCCCCGGTCCGGCGCGATCCCGGCCTGCTCGGCCAGGCGGCCGGCGAGCGCTGCGGCGCGCACGCCGGCACCCCACACGACGGTGCGGGTGGGGATGCGCTGCGTCGCGCCCTCGGTGTCGCGCACCGTGATGGCGTCGTGGGTGATCTCCACCACCATGCGATCGGGCATCAGCTCCACGCCGTGGCTGCGCAGGTCGCGCGAGGCGCGCTGCTGGAGTGTCGGCGCGAACCCCGGCAGCGCCGCGGGCGCCGCCTCGATCAGCAGCACGCGCGCGGTGGAGGGGTCGATGTGCCGGAAGTCCCGGCGCAGCGTGTCGCGGGCCATCTCCACGATCTGGCCGGCCATCTCCACGCCCGTGGGGCCCGCGCCCACCACCGCGAAGGTGAGCCACGCGGCCTGCAACCGTTCGTCGGTCTCGCGCTCGGCCGCCTCGAAGGCCACCAGGATGCGGCGCCGCAGCTCCAGCGCGTCCTCCACGGTCTTCAGCCCGGGAGCGAGGGGCTCCCACTGGTCGTTCCCGAAGTAGGTGGTGCGGCCGCCGGCCGCCACGACCAGGTCGTCGTACGGGCAGGTCACCTCGTCGCCGGGGCCCTCCAGGGGGCGCAGCACCACGCGGCGGCCGGCCAGGTCGATGTCGCCCACCTCGCCCAGGATCACCCGGACGTTGCGCTGGCCGCGCAGCACCGATCGCAGCGGCGCCGCGATCTCTCCCGCGCTCAGCGCGCCGGTGGCCACCTGGTACAGCAGCGGCTGGAACAGGTGGAAGTTCCGGCGGTCGATGAGGGTCACGTCCACCGGGACGTCGCGCAGCGCGCGGACCGCCCGGAGTCCGGCGAAGCCGCCGCCGATCACCACGACGCGCCGCCGCGGGCCGTGCGCGGCCGGGCTCAGCAGCGCGTCGATGTGTGCGATGCCGGTGGCCATTGATGACACGGTATGCCCTGCCGGGCCGCGGGCGAAGCCCCGGGGGCCGGATCAGCCCACGTCGTGATGGTCACGATCACGCGTCACGGCCCGCCGGACCCAGAGGATCTGGCGGCGCGCGACGGCGACCGCCGGCATGGGATCGGTGAGGCTCAGCAGGCCCTCGTGCACCGGCGGCCGCAGCGAGCCCGCCAGGGCCCGCGCGCTCCAGCGGCCGCGGGCCACCTCGGCGATGCCCGCGGGGATGTGCCGGGTCGCCAGGATCCACCGCACGCCGCTGCGGTGCGGCGTGGCCCAGCTGCGCGGCGTACCCACGGCGTCCAGGTATGCGGCCATCGGGATGTCGACCCCGCTCACCACGGCGGCGTCGATGAACAGCCAGGACCGGGCGTTCACCTCGATGAGGTACTGCCGGCCGTCACGGGGATCGAGCTTGGTCTCCAGGTGGGACATGCCGTGCAGCCCCAGCGCGTCGAGCAGCTCGTGGCCGCGGGCGGCGTACGCGGGGTCCCAGCGCGCCTCGACGGCGCGGCCGGTGCCGAAGTCCGGCGGCCACTGCCGCAGCTTCCTGCCGGTCCACGACGCCAGCGGGCGGCCGGAGACGTCGCGGTAGCTGCACAGCGCCCACAGGTGGTCGTCGCCGCCGGGGATCGCCTCGCTGATGTGCAGGCCCGGCCCGCCCACCTGGTCCCAGGCGCGCAGCAGGTCCGCGGGGGACTCCGCGCGGATGAGCTGCCGTCCGATCCGACGCCGGAAGGCGGGGTCGTTGCCCGGCTTGATGACCACGGGGAACCGCAGGTCCGCGGCGGCCCCGGCGACGTCCGCCTCGTCGCGCGGGGTGATGGTGCGCGGCACCGGGAAGCCGATCGAGCGGGCCACCTCGTGCTGGTGGAGCTTGTCCATGATCCGCTCGTGGCGTTCCCATGCGGTCCAGGGGCGGGCGAACAGGGCGTCCACCTCCGCCTCCCGCGCGCCGATCGCGTTGAGCGTCTCGTCGTGGGTGGGAAACAGCACCGGCCGGTCGCCCAGCCGCGCTCCCAGCGCCAGCAGCCCGTCGACGAAGGCGCCGGCGTCGGCGAGCGGGTCGGGCAGCGCATGCGGGCGCGCCCAGCGCGAGCGGAGCCCGATGGCCCATGGGTCGTCGTCGGCGGCCACCACCGGGACGCCGGCCCGCCCGAGCGCACGAACGATCGCGAGCCCGTTCGGCCCGGACGCCTGCAGGACCACGGCGGTGCGGCGGCCGTCGCTCACCTTGGCGCGCCGGTGCTGGGTGTGGTGTGGAGGCCCGGGACCGCCCGCGTCAGCGGGCGTGCCAGGCGTCCGGGACCTCGGTGAGCGCCGCGATGTCCTCGGGAAGCCGTCCCTCGACGAGATCCGCGATCGTGACCTGCTCCAGCACCGCCCGCAGGTTCGCCCGCACGGCGATCCACACCTCGCGCAGCGTCGCGGCCGGGCCGGTGTACGCGAGGCTCTCGGGACGTTGCCCGCGCACGCTGGCCAGCGGGCCCTCCAGCGCGCGGATGACCTGCGCCAGGGTGATCGTGTTCGCCGGGCGGGAGAGCCGGAAGCCGCCCCGCTGTCCGCGGACGCTGGTCACCAGGCCGGCCCGCTTGAGGTCGAGCAGGATGTTCTCCAGGAAGGCGACCGGGATCTCCTGGGACTCCCCGATCTGCTCGCGCGTGACCGGCCCGTCGCGGCCGGCGGACAGGAGGGCGAGGGAGGCCATCGCCCGCAGGCCGTAGTCGGCCTTCGCAGAGACGCGCATGCGCGGGATTGTGCCTGGCCATGCGGTCGGACGGAAATCCGATCAGCGAAGCGGGATTTCGCTCCGGGGCACCGGCGTGCCGCGCGGCCGCGGCCGGCCGGTCGCATCGGGCGATGCGGTGCGTGCTCATGCGTCCGCGTGGAGGCGGCCCAGTCCGGAGGCCAGCACGGCTGAGCGGACGGCTTCCCCGGCGAAACCCGGCGGGCCTCCCGAGACGCCGACGGCGCCCACCGGGAGGGGCCATCCGTCGAGCGTGAGCCCGGCGGCCGCCCCCGCCTCGGTGAACCCGGCGGCCGCGAGGGCCTCGCGTGCCCGGTCGGCCGCCTCATCCAGCGCGCCGATCCGCAGCCGCGGATGGCGCTGCGCGCGGAGCAGTCCACCGTCGGCATCCACGACCACCACGGCGCATGTGACGCCCAGGTCGTCGGCGAGATCCATCACCACGCTGACCAGAGCGGACGTCTGCTCAACGCTTGGGTGAATCGCCGGACGGGACCTCATGAGAAGCAATTCTTATGCGACGAATAAGAATTGTCAAGAGGCCCGCCGCCGCCCGACCATCTGGTGGAGCACGGGCTCGGGCGCGGCTCCGACGACCCCGTTCAGGGGCGGCCACCGACGGGTACGGTCAGGACATGCCGGAGCCGGTTCGCGAGGGACGGGGTGAGGGCGGCGAGCCGCCCTGCTGGATGGACCGCGTCTGCACGCGCTGCGGCGCCTTCATCGACGCGGCCGTGTGCGGACGCTGCGGAGACGACCCGGGCGAAGACTCGCCGCCCGGCGCGCCGGCTCCGGACGGGGCCCGTCCGAAGCCGGCGTCCTGATCAGGAGGCCGCGCCCGCCGCGGTTGCTTCGGGCACCTCGATGAGGCGGCCGGACCGTACGTCGTAGACGTAGCCGTAGACGGGGATGCGCTTCGGGACCAGCGGGTGGTTCCGGATGCGCGTGACGTCGTCGACGACCGCGCCGTGCTGGTCGGCGATGGTGAGCCAGTCGATGTAGTCACCCTCGGTGGACCCGGGGCCCGCGCCGACGTCGGTGAAGCCGTCCGCGCCGAGCGCCGCGGTCTCCAGGCTGCTGCGCAGCAGGCCGCGCATCGTGCCGTCGTCGAAGAACTCCATCCCGCAGTCGGTGTGGTGGATGACGAACCACTCGCGGGTGCCGAGCAGCTTGTAGGAGATCACGAGCGAGCGGATCGCGTCGTCGCTGGCGCGGCCGCCGGCGTTGCGGATGACGTGGGCGTCGCCCTCGCTCAGCCCCGCGTACTTGGCGGGATCCAGGCGGGCGTCCATGCAGGTGAGGATCGCGAAGCCGCGGGCCGGCGGGAGGGCGAGCGACCCGAGTTCGCCGAAGTCCTCGGCGTATGAGGCGTTGGCGGAGAGAACCTCGTTGAGGATGTCGGACATGTGGGATTCCCCGTGGGTTGGGTGACGGGCCGGTGGATCCGAGCCGGCGACACTCTACCCGGAAATCCTGACCGAATATATCCAGATTGGTCGCGCGACGTTCCGACCCCTGGGCATCACAGATCCGGAGACGGCCGGTCGTCCACCACCGGGCTCCACCTCGCGCCGTCCCGGCGGTAGGCGAAGCGGGGGCCGTCGCGCAGAACGGTCTCGAGGGCGTTCAGGAGGCGGTCGACGTCGCGCACCGTCGTCCCCACGCCGAAGCTCGCCCGCAGCGCGCCGCCGGGGGCGCCCAGGCGCTGGAGCAGCGGGTGGGCGCAGAACCTGCCGCTGCGCACACCGACGGCGTGCTCGGCCGACAGGCACGCGCCCAGCTCACCGGGGTCGTGGCCGTCCACGGTGAACGAGGCCACCCCGACCACGTCGGCGTGGTCGTCCCACACGCGCAGGACCCGGACCCCCGGGATGGCGGCGAACCCGGCGCGCAGGCGGTCCAGCAGCGCCGACTCGTGCGACTCCAGGGCGCCCTCGGGGAGGCTCGACAGGGTGCGGCACGCGGCCGCCAGGGCGACGGCGCCGACCAGGTTGGGCGTCCCGCCCTCGTGGCGCGCGGGTGCCGCCGCCCAGGTGGTCTCGGCGATCGTGACCTCGCGCACCGCGCCACCGCCCAGCTGGTGCGGAGGGGCCGCGTCGAGCCAGTCCCGCCGCCCGATGAGGGCGCCCGCGCCGAAGGGCGCGTAGAGCTTGTGGCCCGACAGTGCGATGTAGTCGGCGCCGGTCCCGGCCAGGTCCAGCCGCCGGTGCGGCGCGAGCTGTGCGGCGTCGATCACCACGCGCGCGCCGGCGGTGCGCGCCAGTGCCACGATGTCGCCGACGGGCGGGACCTCGCCGGTGACGTTGGAGGCGCCGGTGACCGCGACCAGGGCCACCGGGCGCACGGCGAGCGCGGTGGCCAGGCGCTCCAGCGTCTGCGCCACGGTCGGCGCGACGGGGACGCAGCGGTGCGGAAGCGTCTGCCAGGGCAGCAGGTTGGCGTGGTGCTCCATGTCCAGGAACAGCACGTCCCCGGCGCCGCGGGGCACCGCCGACGCCAGCAGGTTGAGCGCGTCGGTGGTGTTCCTGGTGAAGACCACCACGTCGTCGTCGCGTGCGCCGGCGAAGCGGTGGACCTCCGCGCGGGAGGCCTCGTAGGCGGCCGTGCAGGTGCGGGAGGGAAGGCCCGCGCCGCGATGGACGCTGGCGTAGTGGGGCAGCAGACGTGTCACGGCCTCTGCGACGCAGACCAGCGCAGGCGCGGTCGCCGCGCAATCGAGGTTCACGTAGGGGGCGGTGCGGCCCCCGAGGACGGGGACGTGCAGGCCGGCGCCGACCAGCTCGGCGAGCGGGTGGTGGCCGGGCGCGGCATCGTGGCGCGCACGGCCACGGAGCAGTGAGACGGTCATGGTGATCCTGGGTCGTGGTTCTGGACCCGGAAGGCGGGTCCGCGCTTGCCGCGCGGCTCACGGACGTGAGCGACGCGGCCCGGTCTTCACCCGGGGCACCCCACCGCGGAGGAGGGAAGCCGGCCAGCGAGCCGGGGCTTGGCGCTGGCGCTCTTGACCACGGACGACGTTATCGGGCCGGGGTGGCGCGATGCAATCTTGATCGTGAATTCGGCATTGGGCCGGGCCGGGTTGAGCCCGGGGGCGGGTCACCGCGCCTGGGCACGCCACCAGTTCCACAGCGATGCCTGGGGCACCGCGTCCACCGCGATGCCCCGGATCCCGCTCGTGAAGTCCAGCCACTCCAGCCGGGCACGTCCATCGGCGGTGCGGGTGCACGCGTACCGCCCCTTGGTCTGGCCGCCCTCGAAGTAGTAGCGCTCGATCCGCCGAGCGCCGCTGCAGGCCCCGCCGGTGCGCTCGGCGATCCCGAGGGTGCGGATGCTTCGCAGGTAGTCGGCCTGCCCCAGCTCGGGGTCGGCGTACCGGCGGTAGGTCACCTGGCCGCCCGTGCCCAGCGGGCACCGCAGCGCGGCGATCCAGGCGCCGGCGGCCTGACCGGGACGAACGCAGCCCGAGCCGGCCACCGTGGGGGAGATGTCGAGCAGCAGGGCGCGCTCGAGGCCGTTGGGGAAGCGCACGCCGGCGGTCGCGACCGCTGGGTCGAGCGGCCCCGTGAGGTCGTTCCGCTCCCACCACGACCAGAGCGCGGCGCGATCGCGGTCGGGGCGGACGGCGACCGAGACGATCGCGCTCGAGGCGTCGAGGGTCACCACGACCGCATTGGCCCGGGTGCGGTAGCAACCCACGCGTCCGGCCGGGATACCGGCCCGTGTGAACACGGCCTCCTCGGACAGCGCGCGGGTTCGGCACCGCCGGAGGTCGGGATCACGTCGCCGGGGGACCGCCGAGACCAGGCGTCCGTAGCGGGTCTCGGCGGCCTCGAACGACGGGAAGCGGAGGTAGATCACGGTCACTCCGACGCTGGTCGGGAGATCGCACACCACGGCCGCGTCCGCGCCCGCCGCAGGGGTGGCCAACGCGACGCAGTGGCGCTCCACATCGGCCGGCAGGCGGGTACGAAGGGCCTGCTCGGCGGGGGACTGGCCCATGGCCGGCACCGTGGCCGCCATAAGGGCGGCGAGCCCGCCGGTGATCGCATTCCGTGCGCGCATCCTCAAGCCTCCATGCGTCGAATTGTGGTTATTCGACTACACCTCATCGGGGGAGCGCAACCGATGCACCGCCGCCCGGCGACGAGCCGCGGGTGACATAAAACACAGCAAAACCACGAGTGTTTCTTGGTATTGTCGCCGCCGGGCCCGGCCGGGCCCGACCATCCCGTTGGCACGGAGGTGCGACGAATGAGCGAGAGCGACGCGGAGAACCCGGTCCGCAACCTCATCTCCGGGTTCCGCGCGAACCCCGGAAAGGCGAAGGCCACGTTCAGCGTGGGAACCGAGCTGGTGGAGGGCCTGCGCGCCGAGGTGAACGCCCGACAGCACACCATCGTCATCGACGAGCCGGCGGTCCTCGGCGGCACCGACAGCGGGGCGAACCCCGTGGAGGCCGTGCTGGCCGGCCTGGCGTCGTGTCAGGCCATCACCTACCAGGTGTGGGCGGCGAACCTCGGCATCGCGCTGGACCGCGTCACCGTGGAGGCCGAGGCCGACATCGACCTGCTCGGCTTCTTCGGCATCGACCGCTCCGTGCGCGCCGGCTTCAACGACGTGCGCCTGCAGGTGGCCCTCGACGGCCCCGAGTCGCCCGAGCGGTACCGCGAGCTGGCCGACGCCGTGGACGCCCACTGCCCGGTGCTCGACATCGTCGCCAACCCGGTGCCGGTGACCCGCGTGCTGGTGGAGCCCGCCGCCGTCTGATGTCTCCCCGCGGGGCGCCGGATCTCCGGCGTCCCGCGGGTTTGGCGTGCGCGGTCGCGGGCACCACCGCGCATGGCCGGCGAGACGACATCGCGGGGGACGCTGCTGGTGACCGGCGCCGCGGGGGCGCTGGGGTCGGCGGTCCTGGACGCGGCGGCGAGCCGTGACCTTCCCGCGGTGGGGCTCACCCACGAGCAGCTGGACATCAGCGAGCCGCCCGAGGTGTGGGCGGCGCTGCACGAGCATCGGCCTCGCTGGGTGGTGAACGCGGCCGGGTTCGTGGGCGTCGACGACGCCGAGGGGGAGGCGGTCGCGTGCGACCGCGCGAATCGGCTGGGCACCGAGGTTCTCGCACGGTTGTGCCGGCAGGACGGGGTACGCCTGGCCGTCATCTCCACCGACCTCGTGTTCGACGGCGCGCTCCGGCGGCCGTACCTGGAGAACGACCCGGTGCATCCGCTCAGCGCCTACGGGCGCAGCAAGGCCGCCGCGGAGCGGGTGGCGCTGGAGTTGGATCCCGACGCGCTGGTGGTGCGGACCGGGCCGCTGCTGGGGCCGCCCGGTCGGCCGGACTTCGCGTGGCACGTGGCGATGTCGCTGCGCCGCGGGGTGCGCGTGCACGCCGCATGTGACGAAACGGTGTCGCCCACCTGGCTGCCCGACCTGGCCACGGCCCTGCTCGACGAACTGCTGGTGGGGCGGCGCGGCATCCTGCACCTCGCCGGCGCCGAGCCGTGGACCTGGTCCCGGCTTGCCGAGGAGGCCGCCGTCGCCGCCGGCATGGATCCCGCCGGCATCGTCCCCGTTGCGGGGAGCGCGCTGGGACGGGCGGCACCCCGGCCGGCGTGGTCGGTCCTCGGAACGCGGCACACACCCCTGCCGGGGATCTCCAGCCACTTCAACGAGTGGGCCGCCGGCCTGGTCTCAGGCTCGACTCGACGTTGAGATACGCTCAGGCGCAGGCGCCTGAGCAGGGGAAACCGTACCGTCGGCGGCGGCTGGGTCGTCCGGTGCCGACCGGTGCCCTTCCGGGTGGGGGCCGAGCGGGCCGTGAACGCCCGGCGCGGCGCCCCGGGGAAATTCGTCGGTTTACCGCACGGTTCCCGGGGAACATCGGTCGCGTGGCAAACGTGACGTTCGAGAACATCTGGAAGGTCTACGGGGACGACACCGCGGCGGTCCGCGAGCTGAGCCTCGACATCGCCGACGGTGAGTTCGTGGTGCTGGTGGGCCCGTCGGGATGCGGCAAGACCACCGCCCTGCGCATGGTCGCCGGCCTGGAGGAGATCACCGCGGGGGAGCTGCGGATCGGCGACCGCGTGGTGAACGACGTGCCCGCCAAGGACCGCGACATCGCGATGGTGTTCCAGAGCTACGCGCTCTACCCCCATCTGACGGTGTTCGAGAACATCGCCTTCGGGCTGCGCCTCCAGAAGGTGGACAAGGCCGAGGTTGAGCGCCGGGTGGCGGACGCGGCGCGGGTCCTGGGGCTGGAGCAGTACCTGTCCCGCAAGCCGCGGGCGCTCTCCGGCGGCCAGCGGCAGCGCGTGGCGATGGGCCGCGCGATCGTGCGCCGCCCCCAGGTGTTCCTGATGGACGAGCCGCTCTCGAACCTCGACGCCAAGCTGCGCGTGCAGACCCGCGCGGAGATCTCCCGGCTCCAGGCCGACCTGGGGGTCACGACGCTCTACGTGACCCACGACCAGGTGGAGGCGATGACCATGGGCGACCGGGTGGCGGTCATGCGCGCCGGGGTGCTCCAGCAGGTCGCGCCGCCCCAGGAGCTGTACGACCGGCCCGCGAACCTGTTCGTGGCCGGGTTCATCGGGAGTCCGGCAATGAACCTGTTCGCGGGGACGGTCGAGGACACCGACGACGGGCTGGTGGCCGACCTGGGCGGCGTGCGGCTGCCCATCCCCGGCGAGGCGCTCGCACGACGGCCCGCGCTGCGCGGTCACGCCGGGCGCGAGGTGGTGGTGGGGATCCGACCCGAGGACCTGGAGGACCCCGCCCACGCGCTGGATCCCGATGGACCCCGGCTCCGCGGCAGGGTGGTCCTGCGCGAGGCCCTGGGCTCCGAGATCGTGGCGCACCTTGCGACCGACCTGCGCCCCGTGGACATCGACCCCGAGGCGCGCGGCGTGGACCCCAGGGAGGCCGAGACGGCGGCCGCCGGCGCGGTGGGGCGCGACGAGGCCCCACTCGTGGCGCGCATCTCGCCCCGGTCGGCCGTGCGGGAGGGCGAGACCACCGAGCTGGCCCTGGACGTGACGGCCCTCCACTTCTTCGATCCCGAGTCGGGTCTCGGGATCTTCGACGCGGCACCGGCGATTGGAGCTTCCGCATGAGACGACCCCATGGACACCCAGGACGACTGCTCACCCTGCTCGTGGCGCTGGTGGCGGCCCTCGCGCTGCTGGCCGGCTGCGGCGGTGACGACGACGGCGGCGACTCCGGGGGTGCGTCCACCGGCGCCGCCGACACGAACGTGAAGGGCACGGTCAGCATGACCGCGGTGTGGTCGGGCGATGAGGAGGCCAAGTTCCAGAAGGTCCTGGACGGCTTCAAGGACCGCTACCCCAACGTGACGGTGCGGTACACCTCGGCAGGCGACCAGCTGCCCACCGTGCTCAGCACGGCCGTCGAGGGCGGCAACCCGCCGGACCTGGCGGCCGTCCCCCAGCCCGGTCTGGTGAAGGGCTTCGCCGCCCGTGGGGCGCTCAAGCCCATCGACTTCGCCGAGGGCACGATCACCGAGAACTACTCCCAGGGCTGGGTGGACCAGGGCAAGGTGGACGGGACGCTCTACGGCCTCTACTTCAAGGGCGCCAACAAGAGCACGGTGTGGTTCAACCCGCGGCTGTTCGAGGACGCCGGGGTGGAGCCACCGACCAGCTGGGAGGAGTTCCTGCAGGTCGCCGACACGCTCAAGGACTCCGGCGTGCCCGCCTACTCCATCGCCGGCGCCGACGGATGGACGCTCACCGACCTGTTCGAGAACATCTACCTGCGGTCCGCCGGCCCGGAGAAGTACGACCAGCTGGCGGCCCACGAGATCCCGTGGACCGACCCGTCGGTCATCAACGCCCTCACGCTGATGAAGGACGTGCTGGGCGACCGGCAGAACATCGCCGGCGGCATCGACGGGGCGCTGCAGACCGAGTTCCCCACCAGCGTCGCCCAGACGTTCGGCGACGACCCGAAGGCCGCGATGGTCCTGGAGGGCGATTTCGTGCCCACCGCGCTGCCGGCCGACAGCAACCTGGTGGCCGGCGAGGACTACGACGTCTTCGACTTCCCGGCGTTCGGTGAGGCGCCGGACGCGGTGATGGGTGCCGGCGACCAGATCGTGATGTTCCGGGACAGCCCTGCCGCGCGGGCCCTGGTGGAGTACCTGGCCACTCCCGAGGCGGCCGAGATCTGGGTGGAGCAGGGCGGCTTCAGCAGCCCCAACAAGAACGTGGACGAGGGGGCCTACCAGGACGACCTGACCCGGCAGACCGCCACGGCCCTCGCTGAGGCGGAGACCTTCCGGTTCGACATGTCCGACCTGCAGCCGGCGGCGTTCGGCGCGACGGTGGGACAGGGCATGTGGAAGGACTTCCAGGACTTCCTGCGCAACCCCGACCCCAAGGCCACCGCGCAGCGCCTCGAGCGCGACGCGGCCCGGGCCTACCGGTAGGACGCCGTGGCCGGCGGCGGCAACATCGCGGCGGCACCCCCGGTCCCCCGGGAGCGTCGCCGCGGCCGGCTGCGGGAGCGCCTGGTGGCCGGCGCGTTCCTGCTGCCGGCCGCGATCCTGCTGGGCATCTGGCTGGTCTACCCGGCGCTGAACACCGTCGTGCGGAGCTTCTACGACCGCTCCGGCGACGCGTTCATCGGGATCGACAACTACCGGACCCTGTTCACCAGCGATCCGCTGCTCACCGCGATCCGCAACAACGCGCTGTGGGTGGCCGTGGTGCCGGCCCTGGTCACCGCGATCGGCCTCATCTTCGCCGTGCTCACCGAGCGGATCCGCTGGTCGGTGGCCTTCAAGGTCGCGGTGTTCATGCCCATGGCGATCTCGCTGTTCGCCGCGGGCGTGATCTGGCGGGTGATGTACGAGAAGGAGCCGGACCGCGGGGCCCTGAACGCGACGATCGGGGCGGTCTCGGACTGGGTCGACCCACCGGGGGTGCTGTCGTCGGCCAGGGCCTCGTCCCCGGCCCTGGCCGGCGGCACCGGCGGCGGCTTCGCCCTGCGCGACACCGTTGCCCCCGGCGGTGTCGCGCTGATGGGGCTCACCGGGATCCGCGCCTCGGAGGTCCCCGACGACGCGCGCGACGCGGTGCGGCCGCGGCCCGAGCCGGGCACCGTCACCGGGGTGGTGTGGCGGGACTTCCGTCCCGGCGGCGGCCGCCCCGGGGTGGTGGAGGCCGGGGAGTCGGGGCTCCCAGGCGTGACCGTCGAGCTGCGGCGGCCCGGCGGCGCCCGCGTGGCCGACACGCGCACCGCTTCCGACGGCACGTTCCGCTTCACGAACGTGGCGGACGGCGACTACCGCGTGGCGATCGGCCCCAAGACGTTCGCCGAGCCGTTCGACGGCGTGAACTGGCTGGGGCAGGGGCTCATCACCCCGGCGGTGATGATGGCCTACATCTGGGTGTGGGCCGGGTTCGCGATGGTGGTGATCGGCGCCGGCCTGGCCGCCATCCCTCGCGACCTGCTGGAGGCCGCCCGCACCGACGGCGCGTCGGAGTGGCAGGTGTTCCGGAAGGTGACGGTGCCGCTGCTGGCGCCCGTGCTGGCGGTGGTGTTCATCACCATGGTCATCAACGTCCTGAAGGTGTTCGACATCGTCCTGTCGGTCGCGCCGGCGAGCGTGCAGGACGACGCCAACGTCATCGCGCTGGCGATGTGGCGCACCGCGTTCGGCGGCACCAACGACTTCGGGCTGGGATCGGCGATCGCCGTGTTCCTCTTCCTGCTGGTCATCCCGGTGCTCGCGCTCAACGTCCGCCGATTCCGGAGGGAGCAATGACGACCACCGAGGTCCCCACGCTCGCGACCGTCCCGCCGGAGGCCCGGGCCCGGGCGCATCCGGGGGTGGGGTCGCGCATCGCGCGCACGCTCACCCGGGCGCCCATCGCGATCATCCTCGCCATCGTGGGCGTGGCCTGGCTCATCCCCACCATCGGCCTGCTGCTCACCTCGCTGCTGGTGCCGCAGGAGATCCAGCGGACGGGCTGGTGGAACGCGATCACCGAGCCGGGGCTCCTGAGCCTGGACAACTACCGGGAGGTGCTCGACAACGGCGCCATCACCTCCTCGCTGTGGACCACGGTGTGGATCTCGGTGGGCGGGACGCTGCTGCCGATCCTGGTGGGCGCGATGGCCGCCTACGCCTTCGCGTTCCTGGACTTCCCGTTCCGGGACTGGCTGTTCATCGTGGTGGTGGGGCTGCTGGTGGTGCCGATCCAGATGGCCCTCATCCCGATCTTCTCGCTCTACAACGACCTGGGGATCTTCGACACGGTCCTCGGGCTCATCCTGTTCCACACCGCGTTCGGACTGCCGTTCGCGATCTTCCTGCTGCGCAACTTCTTCGTGGGAATCCCGCGGGAGCTGCTGGAGGCGGCGCGCATCGACGGGGCGTCGGAGGCGCGGATCTTCGTGCGCGTGATCCTGCCCCTGGGCCTGCCGGCCATCGCCAGCCTGGCGATCTTCCAGTTCCTGTGGACGTGGAACGACCTGCTCATCGCCCTCACCCTGGGCCGTGAGACCCAGCCGATCACCGTGGCGATCTTCAGCCAGCTGCGGCAGTTCGGCGGCAACATCGAGATCATCGCCCCCGCGGCGTTCATCTCGCTCGTCATTCCGCTGGCCGTCTTCTTCGCCTTCCAGCGGTACTTCGTGCAGGGTCTGCTGGCCGGCTCGGTCAAGTGATGGAGGGGCCGGACCCCGCGATGCGGTCCGGCAGGTCCTCGAGCCGCTCCAGGACGTCCACGGCGCCGGCCTCCAACAGCTCCAGCCGCCCGAAGCCGCCCGTCGCGACGGCGATGGCGCGGATCCCCGCGCGCGCCGCGGCCACGCAGTCCCACGTGGCGTCACCCACCATCACCGCGCCGTCGCGGCGTCCCACGATGTCCAGGGCCACATCGATGATCTGGGGGCTGGGCTTGGTGCTGCCGACATCCGCCGCCGTCGTCCAGCCGGCGAGCAGGTCGCGCGCCTCGAGCATGTCGACGTAGCGCTCCACCTCATCCTGCTCCGCCGAGCTCGCGAGCACCGTTTCGTGGCCGCGGGCCGCCAGTTCCCGTAGCAGGGCGGCCGCGCCGGGAAGCGGCACCACCTCGTCGATCAGCTCGGCGAACGCGGCGGCATGAGCGTCGCGCAGCGCGTCGCCGATCCGGCGTTCGGTGAGGTCCCCGGCGACGGCCGGGACGAAGCGGTCGCCGCCCATGCCCACGTGGCGGTGCAGGCGCCATGCCGGGATCGCCATGCCATGTGCGGCGAACGCCCGCTGCCAGGCGATCGTGTGCTGGTAGACGCTGTCAACGAGCGTGCCGTCGACGTCGAGCACCACCGCGGGCGGCCGGTCTGGGGGAGCCTCGCGCACCCGACAGGGGTTCCCGTTCCCGCGGGGCCGAATCCCGTCCGGCCGCCGCCCGCGATACCGTCCCGGGCCGCTCATGAGCGTGGCGCCGCGGGCCGATGGAACCGGCGCGACCGCCACGTCCGCGCTCCTGCACGACACCGACACGAGGGACCACATGCGACCATCCGTCCGGGAACGGCTCCGGTACCGGTTCGACACCACGATGTCCCGGGGCGCGATCGCCCTGGTCGCCTATCTGGCCGCCGCCGCGGCGGTGCTGGTGGTGGTCGGCGCGGCGCTCTACGCCCTCCTGGTGGGCGGGGACCAGTCGTTCGGCGAGCGCATGTGGGAGGCGCTGGGGCGGGCGTTCGACCCCGGGACCTTCACCGGCGACACCGGCTGGACGTTCCGGATCGTGTCGCTGATCATCACCCTGGGCGGCCTGTTCCTGGTGAGCGCGCTGATCGGCCTCATCGCCACCGCCCTCGACCAGCGGCTGGAGGAGCTGCGCAAGGGGCGCTCCAGGGTGATCGAGACCGGGCACACGCTGGTGCTGGGGTGGTCACCCAGCCTGCCGCTGGTGCTCTCGGAGCTCGCCTCGGCGAACGCCAACCTGCGCGACGCCGCCGTGGTGGTGCTGTCCCGGCGCGACAAGGTGGAGATGGAGGACCTGCTGCGGGACCGCATCCCCGCGGGGAACCCCACGCGCCTGGTGTGCCGCACCGGCGATCCGGCCGACCCGGCCGACCTGGCGCTGGTGGACCCGCTCGGCGCGCGTTCGGTGATCGTCATGTGCGACCCGGAATCCGGCGGCGACGCCCAGACGGTGAAGGCCGTGCTGGCGCTCATGAGCATCGACCCCGACCTGTCCCGGCTGTCGGTGGTGGCGGAGCTGTCGGAGGCGCGTCACGCCGAGGCGCTGGCCGCGGTCACCCGGGACCGCCTGCGCACGATCATCGGCACCGACCTGATCGCCCGGGTCACCGCGGAGGTGTGCTTCCAGTCGGGCCTCGCCGAGGTGGTGCAGGAACTGCTCGACTTCGACGGCGACGAGATCTACTTCCGTCCGGAGCCCGCGCTGGTGGGCCGAACGTTCCTGGATGCGCAGATGGCCTATTCCGACGCGACCGTGCTGGGGGTGCGGGACGGTGAGGGGGCCATCCACCTCAACCCGCCGGGAGACCGCCCGCTCGCCGACGGCGACCGGCTCATCGCCATCGCCGAGGACGACGACCGCTTCACGCTCGCGCCGGCGGCCGTGACCGCGGGCGAGCGGCCGGTGCCCGAGCCGATCACCCCGGAGGTCCTGAACGCGCTGGTGCTGGGCTGGAACCGCCTGGGCCCGGCGATCCTCACCGAGCTGGACCCACTGGTGGCGCCCGGTTCCCGCGTGCGCATCGTGGCCGACCCCGAGCTGGTGCGGGATGACGACTGGCCGGCGGTGGACACGCTGCGCAACATCGACGTGTCGGTGACCCCGGGCGATACCGCCGACCGCGAGATGATCGCCGCCGCCGTCGCGGAGCCGGGCCTGGACCGCGTGATCCTCCTGCCGCACCGCCGCGGCATCGACGCCGACGAGGCGGACGCCCGGACCCTGCTGTCGCTGGTGCTGGTGCGCCGGTCGCTGGACGTGCCGGGGAACCCGAACGGCGCCGCCACGGTGCTCGCCGAGCTCATGGACGTGCGCGCCGTCCGGCTGGCGAGGGTCGCGAACCCGGACGACTTCCTGGTGTCGGAGCGCCTGGTGGGCCTGGCCATCGCCCAGGTCGCCGAGAACGCCGATCTGGCACCGGTGTTCGACGAGCTCTTCGGCGCCCGGGGATCGGACCTCGCCCTCGCGCCGGTGGCCCGCTACCTGCCTGCGGGCGGGACCTTCGCGGACGCGATCGTCGCGGCGTCATCGGCGGGGGAGTGCGCGATCGGCGTGCGCCCGGCGCGCCGGGCCGGTGAACCGCCGTCCGCGCCGCGCCTGAACCCGCCGAAGGACGCCGCGGTCGACGCCGGCGACGAGCTGGTGCTGGTGCGGTAGCGCCTGAGCGCTCCGCTCAGCCCGCCAGCTGCGCCACCATCCGGCGCTCGCGTGGGCCGAACCACGGCGCGCTGCCGGCCTTCGCGTTCGCGGTCATGCGATCGGGCACCGAGGTCGCGGGGATCACCGCGGTCACGCGGGGGTCCGACAGCGCCCACTTGAGCAGGATCTGCGGCCAGGTCTTCACGCCGAACTCGTGGAACGGCTCCAGGGTCTCCGGGTGCGGGGGGTTCGCCAGCAGGGAGCCCTCCCCGAACGGGCGCATCACCAGCACGCCCAGCCCGAGCTCCTGGGCCAGCGGGAGGATCTCCTTCTCCACGGTCCGCTCGCGCGGGTTGTAGGGGATCTGGATCATCCCGATCTGCCCGCTGCGCATGAGCATCGCCAGCTCGTCGAACGCGGCGTCGGAGTAGTGGGTGGCGCCGATCACCCCGATCCGCCCCTGGTCGCGCAGCTCGTGGAGCCGCGGCAGGTGCAGCCGCCAGCCCACCAGGTTGTGCACCTGGAAGCAGTCCACGCGGCCCCCGAACCACTCCATCGACCGGTCGATCTGGGCGAGGCCCTCCGCGGCGTCCGGCGTCCACACCTTGGTCGCCACGAACGCCTCGTCCCGCCGGTCCCGCACGGCGTCGGCGAGCACCTGCTCGGCCCGCCCGTACATGGGGGAGGAGTCGAACAGGTTCGCTCCCGCGGCGAGGGCCGCATCAACGACCCGGTGCCGGAACGGCGCCTCGTCGGGCCCGACGTCCAGCACCTGCCACGTTCCGAGGCCCACCACCGGGATCTCCGGTCCATCCTGGCCGAGGGTCCGCCGTTCCATGTCGCGCCTTCCCGATCGTCTGCGTCGAGAGCCATGGCTTGTCACGGCCCGTTCGACTCAGGGTCACCCTAGCTGCCACGGCCTGCGTTGGAGTTTCGCCGCCGTTCGTGGTCCGGGCTTTGCGTGATTCGGGCGTCGCGTGATCCGTTGTTGGAGTGATCCGGGCTTGGAGTGGTGCAGTAGTTGCTTCGGCGCCCGGAGGGCGCCGTTTGCTTTTCGTTTGTGGTCGAAAGACGGTGCTTCTCATCGCCTGGTCGACTCGCGCGAGCGTTGCCCATGTGCGCGTCTGGGGGCGTTGGCCCCAGGAACAACGCCTGACGGCTGCGCTGCCACTGAGCGGTGCTCCCCATCCATGGGTCGCCCTCATCCATTCCTCGCCGTCCACAAGGGCTGCCGTGCCATCCCGGATGGTGGTGCACCGCATGATGGGTCGCCGCGCCGGGACGGCGCGGTTCCACCCCTGGCGCGCTGGCCGGGTAGCTCACCTGCAATTCGAGATCCCAGACGGCCGCAGAGCACCCAATCCGGTGGACGACTGCCAAATGCAATCGGCTCATGGATGAGCCGAGCTGGTTGGTTGCAGGCAGGCGCAAGCCGTGGTTCCTGGGGCCAACGTCGCCGAACGCATCTCAGCGCCAGACCTTGCGCGAGGCTGGGCGGCCATAAGAAGCCCGGACCTCGACCACGGGTGAAAAGCAAGACGGCGCCCCGGAGGGGCGCCGTCTCAACTTCTCCTGCGCTACGCCGTTTGGCTCAGACGCCCGGGGGCTTCGGGAACCGGTGACGCATCGTGTACTGGTAGGGCGTCGCGAACAGCAGGTCCGCGATGTCCTCGTCGGTGCGCTCGATCGTGTTCGACCAGATCGTCTGCGCGCCGGGGATGATGAGGTCGAAGTTGTAGCTCATCAGACCGATGAGCTCCTTGACCGGCAGCATCGCGCCGACGTTGTCGAACGGGCTGGCCTGCAGCGCCCACGACCGGATGGCCGAGGCGGACGCCGTACGGATGGTCTCGGGCTTCAGCTGGAACCGGTGCTGACCCTCGGTCTCCGGACGGCCCATCGCCGCCGCCGTGGCCTTGGTGACCTCGGACGGCAGGTAGGTGATCTCCCACTTGGTCTGCTTGAGCGACGGGTGGGTGCCCAGGCGCAGGTTCATGCGCCCGTACTTCGGGTCCCCGTAGAACGCCGGCTTGGCCGGAAGCTCCGCGTCGTCGTACCGACCGGTTGCGGTGTGCAGGAGGTAGCCGCGACGCTCCATCGTGAAGTTGAAGTAGTCGTTGCCGAACCCGCCGTAGCCGTCGTCTGACGATGTAGGCGATCTTCTTCGGGAAACCGAAGGGCTCACGGCCGGCGAACACCGCCGCGTCCTGCGTGAGGTACATGTACGGGTAGTACCCACCGTAGTAGGTGTTCCCGTCCTGGCCCTTGCAGGACACCGACACCGTCACGCCCATCTCGCCGTACGGGCCGAGACCGGTGTGCAGGTGGTCGACGTACCAGAACTCCACCACGTCGTCCTCGAGCTGAAGGGCCTTCGGCAGCACGTGCTTGAGGTCCTTCTCGTCGGCGCGGTAGAAGAACGCCGACCAGCGGGAGTTCGTGTAGGTGAGCGGGATGATGTCGTAGTCGACCAGCGGGTCGGCGACACCCTGCGAGATGATGTCCCGCTTGTCGCGGTCCAGCGGGAGGGGCGGGGCGTCGCCCGAGTCCACCCACGGAACGCTCGTGACGTTCAGATGCTGACTCACGTCGATTTCTCCTTACGCGCCGAGGCCGACGGGCTTCGGGAAGCGGTGACGCAGGCCGAACCGGTACGGCTTGGCAGCGCCCGCCCACGTGGCGTCGCGGTAGTAGGTCTCGGTCCAGAGGACCTCGCCGGCGGGGATGATCAGGTCGAAGCTGAAGGTCATGAGACCGATCATCTCCTTGGCCGGAAGCTCGTGGCCGAGGTTGTCGTACGGGGTCGCCTGCATGAACCAGTCGATGCTCTGCGGCGAGGCGGTGCGGATGGACTCCGGCTTCACCTGGAACCGGTGGGTGCCCTCGGTGTCGGGACGGCCCATGGCGGTCGCCAGGCCCTTGTCGACCAGCGACGGAAGGTGCACCAGCTGCCACTCCGACGAGGAGATGTCGGGAGCGGTGACGACCTTCATGTTCAGACGGCCGTAGTCCGTGTTGCCGTAGAAGGCGGGACGGGCCGACAGCTCCGCGTCGTCGTACTTGCCGGTCGCGGAGTGAATGACGTAACCGTTCCGGATCATCAGGAACGAGAAGTAGTCGAACTGGTAGTTCTTGCCGTCGTAGACGCCGTACCCGTTGTCCGGGTTACCGCCGTGCTCCAGCACGCGGATGAACGCCTCCTTCTTGGGGAAGCCCAGCACACGGCCGGCGTCCACAGCGGCGTCCTGCGTGAGGTACATGTACGGGTAGTACCCACCGTAGGTGGTCTTGCCGTCCGCGCCCTTGAAGGAGGCGGCAACCGTGATACCCATCTCGCCGTACGGGCCGAGCATGGTGTGGTTGTGGTCGACGTACCAGAACTCGACGATGTCGTCCTCGAGCTCCAGGCAGTCGGGAAGGACCCGCCGGAGCTGCTTCTCGTCGGCGCGGTAGAAGAACGCCGACCAACGCGAGTTCGTGTAGGTCAGGGGAAGCGTGTCGATGTCCCAGAGCGGGTCGACCAGCGGGTAGATGATCGCGGTCTTCTCATCCCGGTCAACGGGCGACGGCGGGATCTCACCCGTCTCGGCACCGGGGATCTGGGTCACGGCGAACATGTCTGCCATTGGCGAGACGATCCTTTCATTCCATGACGATGTGAACGCACGTCGAGGTATCACCCGGGTGTGCGGTCCGGGTGTCAGACGTGACGGGCCTTCGCGATTCGCAACGCCGGGGACCGCGTATCACTGCACGGCAACGTGCACGTCATAAACATGCGTTCATGACATGTGCGGTTGTCGAGGAGTGATGCGCTGCCCCGGACGCCAGTGGAATGAATGATGTGACGTCCCGCACAACACAACAAGGGGGTCCGGCGGGAGCGGGGCGGTCGTCTGTAGTGCGCGCCGGGGGCGTAGTGAAGTGAGGGGGACGCGTCAATACGCATCGGCGTTCGGTCAACGAACGGAAAAGTCCCCGCACAGCGCGGTCGTTCAGGATGCCGCCCGGCGGATGTCACATTGATGCGATCGTGACAAGGCGCGTGAGTACACACACCTTGTCACGATCCTCACATGGGTGTCAGGAGGCCGGAATGACCGGCAGGCGCCGCACGTCGGTGCTGAGCCACGTCGTGCTGAGCGCGCGCATGGTCCCGTCCGACACCAGCGCCTTGATGGCGCCGTCCACGCGGCCCCGCAGGACGGCGCTGGCCTTGGGGAACACCACCCCGTACTTCTCGCCGGTCACGAGGCGCCCGACGAGCGGGCCGTACCGGTCGGGCACCGCGTCGACCTCCGCGCCCAGGATGGGGCTGTCGTAGACCGCGGCGTCGCAGCGGGCGCTCTGCAGCAGGCCGAACAGGCGCTGTGCGTTGCCGGCCTGGATGGGCGCCTTGGCGGGGCGGATGACCGTCCTGATGACGCGGTAGCCGGTGCTGTTGCGCTCGGTGCACAGCTGCAGCGGCTTCAGATCGGCGATCGTGCGGGGAGTGATGCCCAGGTTCCTGCGCACCAGCACGCCCTGGTCGGCGTCGAGGTACGCGCGGGAGAAGCCCACCCGCTGCCGGCGGTCGGCGGTGATGGTGACGCCGGCCACGGCCATGTCCCACGGCTTCTCACCGGCGGTGAGCAGGCGCGAGAAGAACGGCTCGTTCACGAACCGCACATCGGCGATGCCCAGCCGGCCGGCGATGCGGCGCACCATCTCGATCTCCAGGCCGCGCGCGTAGCTGACGGTGCCGTCCGGGCGCACCGCGCCAGCCTGCAGGCCCGGGCTGGGCAGGCTGAGCGCCACCGTCAGCTGTCCGGGCACCAGGGTGGGCGGCGACTGCGCTGCGGCGGGGGCGGCCACCACGGCCAGGCCGGCGGCGGCCAGCGCGAGGCTCAGTGCGCGCCTCATGCCGAGGTCCCCAGCACGATGACCTGCGTGTTCACCGGTGTGCGGTCGTAGAGCCATTGCGCGTCTCCATTGGGGATGCGGACACAGCCGTGCGATGCGGGCGTCACCGGCACGCTGGCGGCCTCGTGGAAGGCGACGCCGCCCACGAAGTACTGCGCCCAGGGAAGCCACACGCTGTACGGCACCGACCAGTCCCGCGGGTACTTGCGGGTGATGCGGTACGCCCCGGTGGGCGTCGCGTAGCCCGCCTGCCCGGACGAGATGTGGAGGGTGCGCACCACCGCGTTGTTCTCGATGTAGAGCGCCACCTGCCGGTCGAGCAGCACCTCCACGCGCTTCGCCTCACCGGTTGCCCGCGGGGTGGGGCGCACGGCGGTGGTGAGGGCGGCGAGCGTCTGGGGGCCCGCGACGCCGTCGCGGCCCAGCCGCTGCCACTTCTGGAAGGCGATCACCGCGTTGCTGGTGGCGTTGTCGGTGACGCCGTCGGCCTTCGCGGCGTCCAGGTACCCCAGGTCCGCCAGGCGGCGCTCCAGGTCGAGGGTGCTGGGTGTCGAGGTGCCGGTGCCCGGCCCCGGGTCGACCGGCGGCGGCAGATCCGGGGTGCGGATGGTGGCCGAGGTGACCGGGCGGGTGAGGTCGATGCCGGGGAACAGGCCGTACGGCGTGCCCCCCTCGATGCGCACGCGCACCGAGCGCACCCCCGGGACGGCGTCCACGGTGAGCACCAGCTGGCTGAGCCGGGCGTTGAGGCGTTCGGCGCTGGCGTTCACGGCGAACCGCGACCCCAGGTCCACGGTCGCGATGCCGTTGGTGACCGCGATCGCAAGGATCGGCACCTTCGGCGGGATCTGGGTCCGGATCCCCGCGGCCTTCTCGGCCGGGGTGGGGCCCTTCAGCAGGTCGGTGACCGCGCTTCGGACGGTCGTGCCCGGGCGGTTCACGCCCACCGTCTGCTCCCCCTGCAGGAACTGCACCTTCTGGGCGGCGGCGCCCTGCGCCGCGCCCCCCACCAGCAGGCCGGCGGCCGCGAGGCCGACGACCGCACGCCGTTGCACCATTCGTGCTCCCGTGCTCGAACCGATAGTCGAGCCGGAACGTTAACCCCCGACCCGGGGGCGGAGCCCGAGCGTTCAGCTACCCGTCGCGCTCACGGTCCAAACACGCCGCGGCGGTCCGCTCAGCGCCCGGCCGGCGTCTGGAACCAGCTGATCCCGACGGGGGTGCGGCGGTAATCACCCAGCCGGCGCATGTAGGGCCACACGCGCCAGACGTAGCGCTCGCCGTCCGCCAGGCGGTCGGTGCCGACCGCGAGACGGTTCGCCCGGGGGAACGCGGACAGGACCTTCTGGTAGCCGTCCCCGGCGACCCGGAAGACCTGGACGTTGTAGAGCGCCGCGCCGCGGGCCGCCCGCCAGCGCAGCACCCGCGTCCCGCGGAGCGTGGCGCCTGCCGCCGGACGCATGAGGCGGGCGTTGGCGGTGCGCGGCGGCCGGTCGGCGTTGCCGGTCCCGTTCCCGGAGCCGGTGGGGGCGAGCGGCGCGACGGCCGGCGCCGAGCCCGCGATGCGGTACTCGAGCGTGCGCTGCGAGGTGTGCCCGGCGGCGTCGGTGGCCGTGACGGTGAGGGCGCGCGTCCCCCAGGTGGCGCGGTTCCCCGATCCGGTGTCCAGCCGTGCCCCGGACGGCACCGTGCCGACGCAGGCGTCATCGTCGGCGGGGCCGGACGCGTCGCCCTCGAAGGAGCAGGAGTAGACGGCGGTGAGGGCGGTGCCGGGAAGCACGGGGGCCGCGAGTGCCCCGGGCGACGGAGCCTCGATGACCGGCACGGGCGGGGGCTGGGTGTCGACCCGCAGGGGACCGTCGCCCACACGGAGGGTCACCGCATCGCTGCGCGTCCGGGCCCGGCTGCGCAGGAAGGTCGCCGTCCGGACGATCTCACCCGACGCGCGGTCGTCGTCATCGTCATTGCCGGTCACCTCGGCCCCCGTGCCGTCGCGGAAGACCTCGGTGGGCGGGCAGATGAGGACCACCTCGGACCCGGAGGGCTCGCAGACGTAGGTCGCGGTCACGGCGACCGTGTACCAGCCGTTGGACCCGGTGAGGCCCTCCACGTACTGCGGGGAGAGCGTCACCGAGAGCTCGCCCGCCGCGGCGGTCTGGGCGGTCGCCAAGAGGACCCCGGCGGCGATGGCCGCGGGGAGCGTGCGAAGGGCACTGGACACGGGGCGCACAATACTGCGGGTTTCCGATCTGACGAAAAGCCACCAGATCCACCGGTACGGCGTGTCGTCGCGGCCCGCGGCGGCCACCGAGCGAACGGCTGAACGGGGCCCGCGGGGGTACCCACAGCATGGACACCGCGACAGGGAGGACCGCATGACGCGCCTCATCGAAGCAACGCCCGTCGACCCCGAGCAGGGATGGGTCGCCGACCACGTGGGGCAGTACGTCGACAGCAACGGGGTGGACGGCCACGAGTGGCGTCCCGGCGTGCGGACACTGCTGCTCACCACCCGCGGCAAGCGCAGCGGAACCGCGCGGCGCACGGCGCTCATCTACGGGCGTCATGGCGACGGGTACGTGGTGGTCGCCTCCTACGGCGGCGCGCCCTCGCATCCGGACTGGTACGTGAACCTGGACGCCGACCCGGAGGTGGTCATCCAGGTGGGCGACCGGGTGATGGAGGCCCGTGCCCGCACGGCGGACGAGGGCGAGCGGCGGGAGCTGTGGCCGCTGATGACCGCCATCTGGCCGGACTACGACGCCTACCAGGCGAAGACCGAGCGGACGATCCCCGTCGTGGTCATCGAACCGGCCGCGTAGCCCCGCGGGCACCGGGCGGCGATGACGCGCCGCCCGGTGCCCGCGCTCACCCGGCCATGCGGGCGTCCGGCGCATAGGCCGCGCCGGGCGTGCCGCCGAGCGCCAGCAGCGTGGCGCCCTCGTCCCGCGTGATGAACCGCCGCGTCACGTCGGGGGTCACCCGGACCATGTCGCCGCTGCGCAGCACCCGCTCGGTCCCCTCGGCCTCCATCACCAGCGAACCCTCCAGCACGACGTACAGCTCCTCCTGCCCGTCGTGCGCATGGTCGTGTTGCGGATAGCCCTCGGTGCCGGGGTCGAACTCGATCACGTTCATCCCCCAGGCGCTGATCTCCATCCCCTGCCGCGCCGGCCGGAACCGGATGCCCGGGATGGCGTGCTCCCCCGCGTAGGCGGGGATCTCGCTGACGTGCTTCACCAGGATGCTCATTGGCGTCACCTCCGCATCGGACCCTAGATTGGTCTCCGTGTGCGGGCTTGAAGAAACGCGACCTGACGGACATGGGCGGCCGAGGGGCCTGGTGTCGGGGCGCCGCAGCGGTGAGCGGGTGGAGTCCCGGACCTTCGCTCCCCCGCCCGCGCTCGCGGCGGTGGTCGACTGCTTCTGGGCGGCGCGCTGGGACCTGCGCGGTCAGGAGCCGCACGTCGTTGAGCTGCTCGCGGACCCGTGCGTGAACATCGCGTTCGAGGGCGAGGAGCGACGCATCGTCGGGCTCAGCACCCGCCTGTGGCGCCGTGAGCTGGCCGGCGCCGGGCTGGTGCGCGCGGTGAAGCTGCGTGCCGGGGCGGCGCGGGCCCTGCTGGGGCACCCCGTGAACAGGTTCACCGACCGGATCCTCCCGCTGGACCCGGTGGTGCCGTGCGGCGGTGACCTGGGCGAGCGGCTCCTGGGGCCGGCGGACCACCGGGATGGGCTCGCCGTCCTGGAAGAGTGGGTGGCGTCGCGGATGACCCTGCCGCCGCACCCGGACACCGTCCGGGCCGCGGATCTGGTGGCGCGAATCGCCGCCGACCCGGCGATCACGACCACCGATCGGCTGTCCCGCGTGGCCGCGCTGGGGCCGCGGGGGCTGCAGCGCCTGTTCCGCGACGAGGTGGGCGCGCCGCCCAAGTGGGTGATCCGCCGCTTCCGGCTGCAGGAGGCGGCGCTGCGCCTGGAGCGCGGCGACACCCCGACGGTCGCCGCGCTGGCGGCGGAGCTCGGGTACGCCGACCACGCCCACCTCACCCGCGACTTCGCGGCCGCCACGGGCCGCTCGCCGACCTCCTTCGCCCGGGAGGTGTGGGACTGAGGCTCGGCACGGGGCCGTCGGGCCCCAAGGCGCCCCCACCATCTACCCTCGATTCCGGTCGTTCTGATTCCGGAGGTGCGGGATGGCGCGCGAGGTGCTGGACATCGTGGACGCGGTGGCGGGGTGGGACGGCGTGACCGCCCACCCGCACCGGTTCGGGGGCACGGAGTACCGGCTGGGCCGGCGGGAGCTCGGCCACATCCACGAGAACCCGGGCGGGGTGCCGGTGGCGGACCTGCCGTTCCCCAAGCGCATCCGCGAGGAGCTGGTGGCGGCCGGCCGGGCGCGGCCGCACCGGATCCTGCCGGACTCCGGCTGGCTGAGCGTCCCGATGCCGGATCCCGCGGCCGCGCAGGAGGCGGTGGCGCTGTTCCGGATGGCCTACGAGCGGGGCATCGCCGCGCGGGAGCGGCAGTCCGCGGGTGAGATCGGGGATCAGTCCCCGTAGGCGATGCGGACCGGGCCGTCCACCGTGTCGGCCGTGATGGTGCGGTCCGCCGACGGGTCCACCGCGATCTCCACCTCGCGGGGGGCCTCGTCGGTCGTGCCGTCCACGCGCCAGGGGCGGCCGTCGCGCGGCACCCGGATCTCCACCGCACCGTCCGCGGCCGCCGCCCTGATGCGCCGCGGGGCCGTGCTGAAGGCGACCTCAACCGGGGCGTCACCGGCGGCGAGATCGACGTCGGCGCCGCGCAGCGCGGTGGCCGAGATGGGGCCGTCCCCGCTGCGGACCCTCACCGGCCCGGTGAGCTCCTGAAGGAACACCTCGCCGTCGTCGCTGCGGACGTCCACGGCGATGCCGGGTGGCACCGTCAGATCCAGGGCACCATCGCACGGCCAGCCGACGTTCCACGGGCAGGATGAGCGCACCACCAGCCGGTCGCCCACCCTGCGCGCCGAGAAGCGGGGGGTGCGCAGCCGCCAGCGCTGCCGCTGCCGCACCACCACGCCCGTGGCTCCCGGTCGGCCGGTGACGCCCACCACGCCCATGCCGGCATGCACCTCAACCGTCCGGATGCCGGTGTGACGCTCGTTGATGATCCGGGTGTCGCTGGACAGGGTCGTGGCCGCCGAGGCGGCACCCCAGCCCACCGCGGCGATCCCGAGCAGCACCAGACCCGCCCGCACCACGGCGCGGCCGGTCATGACGGGCCCTCGATCCACCGCAGCACCGCCAGCACCCGCCGGTGATCCTGTTCTGCTGGGGGCAGGCCGAGCTTGCCGAAGATCGACCGCACGTGTTTCTCGACGGCCCCCTCGGTCACCACCAGCTCCGCCGCGATCCCGGTGTTCGACCGGCCCTCGGCCATCAGGCGCAGCACGTCGGTCTCCCGTGGGGTGAGCCCCTCCAGTGGATCGGTGCGCCTGCTGCGCACCAGCAGCTGCGACACCACCTCGGGATCGAGGGCGGTGCCGCCGGCCCCCACGCGCCGCACGGCCTCCACGAACTCCGTCACGTCGGCCACCCGGTCCTTCAGCAGGTAGCCCAGGCCGGTGGTGCCGGACGCGATGAGGTCCGTGGCGTATCGCTCCTCCACGTACTGGCTCAGCATCAGGATCGCGACGTCCGGATGCTGGGCGCGCAGCACCATCGCCGCGCGCACGCCCTCGTCGGTGTGCGTGGGGGGCATGCGGATGTCGACGATGCAGAGGTCGGGGCCAGCAGGTCGGCGTCGGCCACCGCGGCCACCACCTCGATGCCGGCGTCGGCGAGCAGGTGCACCAGGCCCTCGCGCAGCAGGACCGAGTCCTCGGCGATCACGACGCGCATGGCAGCTCCACGCTCACGGTGGTCCCCGCGCCGGCGGGGCTGTCGATGCGAAACGTGCCGTCCACCGCGGCGACCCGGTCGCGCAGACCGGACAGGCCACCGCCCGGCGGGTCGGTGGCGCCGCCGCGGCCGTCGTCGCTCACGGCCACCAGCAGCCGGTCGCCCTCGCGTTCCACGTGCACCTCGATGTGCCTGGCCTCCGCATGTTTGGCGGCGTTGGTGAGGGCCTCGCTCACCACGAAGTAGGCGATGGCCTCGGCCGTGGGCCCGCACCGCTCCGCCAGATCCACGCGCAGGCGCACCGGCACCGGCGAGCGCGCGGCGAGCGCCGAGAGCGCGGCGTCCAGGCCGCGGTCCGTGAGCACCGCCGGATGCACGCCGCGCACCACGTCGCGCAGGGCGGCGATGGAGTCCTTGGCCTCCTCGTGTGCCCGCGCGATGAGTTCCCGCGCGGCCTCCAGGTCGTCGTCGAGCTTGGTCCGCGCGCGTCCCAGGTTCATGGCCAGGCTCACCAGGTGCTGCTGGGCGCCGTCGTGCAGGTCGCGCTCGATGCGCCGCCGCTCTGCGTCGGCGGCGTCCACCACGCGGGCGCGGGTCTCCTGCAGGTCGCTCACGCGCGCCCGCAGCCGCTCGTTCTCACCCGGTGAGAGCAGCCCCCGCGTGAGCGCCACGTGCAGGCGCGCGAACCCCCCGCCGGCGAGCCGCGCGAGCACCGCCAGCACCAGCCCGGCGCCCACCCCGGCCCATGCCTCGGCGGTGGTGCCCCAGTGCAGCCACTCCACGCCTCCGTCGCCCGGCAGCCGGCCGATGTACGCCGGCAGCAGGATGCCCGCCACGGCGGCCGACCAGAGGCTCAGCACGACCGAGGTCGCGAGCGTCGCCAGCGGCAGCAGCAGCCATGCGAACGCCATCTCCTTCCACACCGCGCCCGACCTCGCCAGCGAGAGCGCGCCGCGGAACAGGCCCGGGTGCTCCGGGCGGGGCATCGGCCGCAGCGCGATGTCCTCCCCAAGGGCCGTGCGGGTGAGCCGGCCGGCGGCGGCCACGGCCCAGTGGGTCGCCCACACCGTGACCGTGAACATCGGCAGCCCGATCAGCGCGAGGGGGAGCAGGCCGACGCTCAGGGAGATGCCCGTCACCACCACGGTGAAGGTCACCGCGCCCACCACCACCGCGGCGATGAAGTACCCCAGCTCGAGGAGCGGGCGGATGAGCAGACGATGTGTCACGCCCCGAACGCTAGTGGGGCAGCCGGGCCGCGACGACCCGGCTGGCGGGAGGCCCGATGGTGGTGCCAGCCCCACCATGCGTTCGGCGGCGGGCGGGATGGGCGGCGGCGGCTCCGCCACGGATCGTTGACGGCGTCCACGAACGCCGTCCCACGCGGCAGACGAAGGAGCACCGCCATGACCGTCACCGCCCCGCCCCCAACGCCATCCGCCCCGCCGCCGCGCGCGGACCGTCACCATCCGCTGCGGCGCCTGGCCGCCTGGTCGATCCGTCACCGGGCCCTCGCGATCGTCCTGTGGCTGGTGCTGGTCGCGGGTGCCGTGGTGGCCGGCGGCACAACCGGCACCCGGATGCTCACCGACGGGGAGGCCGGATCGGGGCAGTCCGCGCGGGCGGACCTGGCGCTGGAGCGCTCGGCGTTCCCCGCCACCCTCGAGGAGCGCGTGCTGATCCGGGAACCGGGCGGTGGCGTCGTCCCGCCCGCCCGGGCGGAGCGGGCCGTGGCGCAGTTGCGCGACGCGTTCGGACGGCTTGCCGAGGTGGAGGCGGTGGGCGATCCGGTCACCTCCCGGGACCGCCGGGCCGTGATGCTGCCCCTGACCCTCGACACCGACGGCGCCACGCCGGTGCGGGCCACCGAGCTCGGCGCGGAGCGCGTGCGGACGGTGCTGGCCGCCACCGAGCGGGTGGCCGCCGCGAACCCGGGGCTGCTGATCGGGCAGGTCGGCGACGCCTCGGTGGAGCGCGCGGTGGACGACAGCATCGACGCCGACTTCGCCCGGGCCGAGCTGCTGAGCCTGCCGGTGACCCTCGGCATCCTGCTGCTCGCCTTCGGTGCGCTGTTCGCCGCCGGGGTGCCGGTGCTGCTGGCCCTGTCCGCGGTCGCCGCCGCCCTTGGTCTCACCGCGGTGGTCTCGCAGGTGCTGCCCGTGAGCGACGCGGTGGCCAGCGTGGTGCTGCTGATCGGCATGGCCGTCGGCGTGGACTACTCGCTCTTCTACGTGCGACGTGTGCGTGAGGAACGCGCCCGTGGCGCGGACGGGAGGACGGCGCTGGACGTCGCCGCCGCCACCAGCGGCCGCGCCGTGGTGGTGTCGGGGCTGGCGGTGGTCGTCGCCATGTCGGGGCTGCTGCTGTCCGGGAACGCCGTGTTCGGGTCGATGGCCATCGGGACGATCCTCGTCGTGGCGGTCGCCGTGGTGGGGTCACTCACCGTGCTTCCCGCCCTGCTGTCGCTCATCGGGGACCGCATCGACCGTCCGCGGATCCCGCTGCTGCACCGTCTCTCGCGCCCCGGCCGCCGGCAGCGGTTCTGGCCCGCGGCCATGCGGGTGGTGCTGGCCCGCCCGAGGGTCTCACTCGCCATCGCCGGGTCGGCGCTGCTCCTGCTGGCGCTGCCGGCCACGGGCATGAAGCTGGGGGAGGCCGGCGCGGACAGCCTGCCGCGCTCCATCCCGGAGCTGGCCACCTACGACGCCCTCACCGCCGCCTTCCCGCAGACCGGTTTCGCGCACACCGTGGTGGTGTGGTCCGAGGCGCCGATGGACCGCGACCGGATCGCGTCGGCGGCCGCCACGCTGCGCCGCGACGCCGTCGCGAGCGGGCGCTTCGCGGACGCCGGGTCCGCGACCCTGGACGTGGCGCCGGACGCCCGCACCGCGGTGATGGACCTGCCGTATGCCGGGGACTTCACCACCCCGGAGGCCGAGCGGTCGCTCGACCTGCTGCGTGAGGACCTGGCGCCGGCGATGGCGGCGGCGGTGCCCGGGGCAGAGGCCGCCGTGACCGGCCCCACCGCCACCGCCGGCGACTTCACCGACGCCATGCGCGCCCGGCTGCCGCTGGTGATGGGCTTCGTGCTGGGCGTGACCTTCCTGGTGCTGGTGGTGGCGTTCCGGTCGGTGGTGGTGTCCGCCACCGCCGTGCTGCTGAACCTGCTCTCGGTGGGCGCCGCATACGGCCTGGTGGTGCTGGTGTTCCAGCATGGCCTGGGCGCGGACCTGATCGGGGCGTCCCAGACCGGGTTCGTGGTGGACTGGCTCCCGCTGTTCATGTTCGTGGTGCTGTTCGGGCTGTCGATGGACTACCACGTGTTCGTGGTGAGCCGGATCGGCGAGGCACATGACGCCGGCGTGCCCACCCGCCTCGCGGTGGCCCGCGGGGTCACGGCGTCGGCCGGGGTGGTCACCAGCGCCGCGGCCGTGATGATCGGCGTGTTCGCGATCTTCGGGACGCTGTCGCTGCTGGAGTTCAAGCAGCTGGGTGTGGGCCTGGCGGCGGCCATCCTGATCGACGCCACGATCGTGCGGGCCGTGCTGCTGCCCGCCACCATGGCGGTGCTGGGACGCCGCAACTGGTGGCTGCCCTCGTGGCTCGACCGGGTGCTCCCGGCCCGCCACTAGGCGACGGCTGCACCCACGCGTCGCACCTCGACCTGCGGGCTCGCCACCTCGGCGGGCCCGCTCTGGATCTGGCACCACGGGACGTCCGCGGCGTCCCGGCCCCGGGCGATGACCACCAGCTCCTCCGGGGTGGTCATGCCCGTGGGGTCCAGCAGGCGCCACCGTTCCCCGTCGTGGGCCTCCACCACCGCGTGGAAGTCCTGCGGCTCCACCCCGGGGCCGTAACAGGCCGCGAAGCGCGCGGGGATGCCGAGGGCACGGAGCATGGAGATCATGAGGTGCGCGTAGTCGCGGCAGATCCCCTGGCGGCTCAGCAGCGTCTCGTCCGCGGAGGTCATGGCGTCGCTGGAGCCGGGCACGTAGGTGAGCGTGCGCTCCACCCACTCCCGGCAGTGCTCCAGCAGCTCCGGGTCCATGCGGTCGGTGAAGACCGCCTCTGCGGTGGGCATGAGCAGGTCGGACGGGCAGTAGCGGCTGGGGATGAGCCACGCCCCGTGCATCACGTGGGTGTAGTGGGCGTCCGGGATCACCCGCGGGCGCCCCGGCGCGCGCTCCACTGACACCACCGTGTCGTAGGTGAGGCTCACCTGCAGCGGGGTGTCGGCGTCGATGACGATCACCCGGTCCTCGCCGAGCAGCTCGGTGCGGTACGGAGCGCCCCAGATGCCGATGTCCTCGTGACGGACCACCTGGTCGTCCGAGTGCCCGGCGATCACCTTCAGCAGCGCGCGGCCCTGACTGGCGAAGTCGATGCCCAGTCGCACTGCGATGCGGATGTCGATCTGGGACGTCCTCTCGTCGCCGGGCGATGACCGAAGGGCAGATACCCGGGCCGGCGCGCGCCCAACCGGGTGCCCATCATCCCGCACCTGCGGGCGAGCCGCCCGCCCGTTCCGGGGTGACCCCGTTACCCCGTCCCCGGCCCGGGCGGATCCTGTGCGGGAAAGGGAGGTGCGACGCATGCCCGCCCGCATCGTGATCCTGGGTGCCGGAACCGGTGGCACCCTCACCGCCAACCGGCTCCGCCGTCGCCTCGAGACCACCGAGGCCACGATCACCGTGATCGACCAGGACGAGCGGCACGTCTATCAGCCCGGCCTGCTGTTCGTGCCGTTCGGGCTCGCCGACGCGCACGACATCGTCCGGCCCCGGTCCCGCCAGCTGGTGGGGAACATCCGGTACATCGAGCGCGCAATCGACCGCGTGGAGCGGGGACGCGACACCGTGGTGCTCGCCGACGGCCACGAGGAGCCGTATGACGTGCTCATCGTGGCGACGGGCGCCGAGCTCGCCCCCGAGGAGACCGAGGGCCTGACCGGCCCCGGCTGGGGCACCAACGCCTTCACCTTCTACGACCTGGACGGCGCCGTTGCACTGCACGCGGCCCTCGAGGCCTTCGACGGCGGACGCCTGGTGGTGAACCTCGTGGACCTGCCGATCAAGTGCCCGGTCGCGCCGCTGGAGTTCTGCTTCCTGGCGGACTGGTACCTGCAGGAGCGCGGGATCCGCGACCGGGTGGAGCTCACGTTCGTGACGCCGCTGGACGGCGCGTTCACCAAGCCCGTGGCCTCCGCCGCCCTGTCGGGGCTGCTGGAGGAGAAGGGCGTCCACATGGTCACCGAGTTCAACACCGGCGAGGTGACCTACCGGGATGCCGGTGGCGGCACGCTGGCCGCCTACGACGGCCGGGAGGTGGCGTTCGACCTGGGGGTCGTCATCCCGGTCCACAACGGCTCGGCGTACGTCGGGCGCTCACCCGGGCTGGGCGACGAGCTGGGCTTCGTGCCCACCGACCCCGCGACGCTGCGGTCCACCGTCGCCCCGAACGTGTTCGCGATCGGCGACGCCACCAGCCTGCCGGTGTCGAAGGCCGGGTCGGTGACGCACTTCGAGGGCGAGGTACTCGCCGAGAACGTGGTGCGCCACCTCCGGGGACAGGAATTGGACGCCGGGTACGACGGCCACGCGAACTGCTTCATCGAGACGGGCTTCCAGAAGGCCCTGCTCATCGACTTCAACTACGAGACCGAGCCGCTGCCCGGGCACTTCCCGGGCCCGGTGGGGCTGCCGCTGCTCAAGGAGAGCCGGCTCAACCACCTGGGGAAGCTGATGTTCCAGTGGTTCTACTGGCACACGCTGCTGCCGGGCCGGGACATCCCGGGCATGGGCGCCCGGATGCCGGAGCGCGGCAAGCGGCACCACGTCACCTGACGGGGACCACGACCCACACCGAGGGGGACACCATGACCACCGCCACCTATGCCGGCGTCGCCGTCGATCTCACCGACGAGGGCTTCTTCGAGAAGCCCGAGCAGTGGACGCGGGAGATCGCCGCCGAGATCGCCCGGGCCGAGGGCATCGACCCGCTCACCGACCGCCACTGGCTGGTGATCGACCATGTGCGGCAGCAATTCCTCACCACCGGCACCGGCCCCGCCGTGCGGGCCCTGGGCAAGGGGTCGGGCGTGAGCGTGAAGGAGCTGTACGAGCTGTTCCCCAAGGGCCCGGCCAAGCTCGCCGCCCGCATCGCCGGGATCCCCAAGCCGAAGGGGTGCATCTGATGCCCGAGCCCATCTCCAAGGTCTCGATCATCGTCTCCAAGGGCTCCCTGGAGGGCATCTACCCGGCCCTCATCATGGCCAACGGAGCGCGCGCGGAGGGCATCGAGGCGAACCTGTTCTTCACGTTCTTCGGGATGGACGCCGTTCAGCGCCGGCGCGTGGACCACATCAAGGTCGCGACGGTGGGCAACCCCGGCATGCACATCCCGACGCTGCTCGGGGGATTGCCCGGGATGTCGGCCCTCGCGACGCACTTCATGCAGAAGAAGATGGAGGACCTCGACATCCCGCCCATCTCGGAGTTCATCGAGATGATCGCGGACACCGGGGCGGGGCTGTACGCCTCTCCAAGGACGACTTCGTGGAGCAGGTCCAGGACATCATCACCGTCGGCGACTTCTACGCGATGGCGGCCGGCGGCCAGATCATCTTCACCTAGCGCCGCGGCCGGCCCCGCGGTGACCGGTCGGCGCACCGGGACCCGCGGGGTGCGCGCGTTTTCGCGATTCGCGCGAATGCGGTGATAATGCCCGCGATCCGCGCCGGCATCGACATCCTGGGCACGCCCCGGTCGGTCTTCGCGGCCCTCGACGGCGCCGTGACCGACCTCGATGCCGTGTGGCGTCCGCAGCCCCGCCGGTTCGAGCGCCCTCTGGTGGCCGCGCTCGCCGTCGCGAGCGGCGCGTACCTGCTGGCCGCGGTCATGTGCATGGTGCTCATCGACGCTCCGGGACGCGCGTCGGGCTGGGAGGCCGGGCTGCTGTGCCTGGCCTACCTGCTGGCCACCCAGGTGCGGTTCGAGTTCGGCGCGAGCTGGGTCCTGGGCACCCAGGTCACGCTGGTGCCGTTGTTGCTGCTGCTGCCGCCGGGCCAGGTTCCGGCTGCGGTCGGGGCGATGATGCTCATGGGCGCCCTGGTGGGGCTGCTGCGCGGCGACCTGCCCGCGGACCGGTTGCTGTCGGCCCTCGCCTCGTCGTGGCACGTGATGGGGCCGGTGCTGGTGCTGGCGGTCGTCGGCGTGCCGGAGCCCGGCCTGGCGCAGTGGCCGGTGTACCTGCTCATGTTCACGTCCCAGATCGCGGCGGAGGCGGTCGTCGACACCGTGATCAGCCACTGGGATCCCCAGGAGGGGCCGTGGCGCCGCAACCTACGGGGCCTGTGGCTGTCGCAGATCGTCGACGGGCTGCTGTTCCCGGTGGGGCTGCTGGCGGCGGTCGCCGCGATGACCACCGGCGATCTCGCATGGGCGCTGCTGACGGTGCCGGTGGTGCTGCTGCTGGGCGTCGCCGATTGGGAGCGCCGCCGGCGGGTGCGCCAGAGCCGCGCGCGCCTGGACGCGCTGGAGCGGGTGCGGGAGCGCAGCGACGCGGTGCTGGCCCGCGTGGGCGCGGCGATGGGGACCCTGCACGACCCCGCGGCGCTGGTCGAACTGGCGGCGGTGTCCGCCCGCGAGGGCCTCAACGCGACGCTCGCGACCGTCCCCGGCGCCCCGGGCGACGACCCCCCGGATGACGATGCCGACCTGGTGGACGCCCTGCGACGCCGTGCGGTCCACGAGAACGGCGGGGTTGCCATGCGGGACGGCGATCGCGCGGGCGTTGCCGCACCGGTGGTGGGCCTCGCGACGCCCACCGCGCTGGTGTGCATCCGCCGCGGCGCGCCGTTCAGCCCGGCCGAGCGCCAATGGCTGCTCACCCTCGCCGGGCAGCTCTCGGCGGGGCTGCGGGCGGCAGATGCCCACCGCCGCCTGCGGTACCAGGCCGAGACCGACCACCTCACGGGGCTCTGGAACCACCGGCGCTTCCACGAGCACCTCGCGGCCATGCTGCGGGTCACCGGCGCCGTGGGGCTGGTGCTGATCGACCTGGACGACTTCAAGGCGGTCAACGACACCCACGGCCACCAGGTGGGCGACCGGGTCCTGGCCGCCGTCGGCCGGCTGCTGTCGGAGCGGTGCCGCGACCAGGACCGTCCCGCGCGCTACGGCGGTGAGGAGTTCGCGGTGGTGCTCGCCGACGCCACCCCCGAGGATGCCCGCGCCGTCGCCGAGCGGCTGCGCACCGAGATCGCCGCGCTGCGCGTCTTCGCGGGCCCCGGCGCCCGCGTGGGCGTGAGCGCGTCGGTGGGCGTCGCGCTCACCGGTGAGGAGCCGGTGACCGCCGCCGCCCTCATCGCCGAGGCCGACGCCGCGCTCTACGAGGCCAAGCGCGCCGGTAAGGACCGCGTGGTGCTGGCCTCGGCCGTCACGCGCTGAGCCTGGGCCCCGTGACCCGGTCGATGCGGTCGACGCTGGCGGTGTCGGCGCCGGCGCCGCAGGTGATGATGTCGCGGATCCCGTCGCGGGCGTTGATCAGGTCCGACCCCGGGCCGCCGGCGAGGGTGTCGGTGCCGGTGCCGCCGGTGAGGATGTCCGCGCCGGGGCCGCCCTGCAGGCGGTCGCGGCCGGGGCCGCCTGCGAGGGTGTCGTCGTCGGGCCCGCCGACCAGCAGGTCGTTGCCGGGGTCGCCGAGCAGGCGGTCGTCACCGCCGCGTCCGAGCAGGCAGTCGTTGCCGCCGCGGCCGCGCAGGGTGTCGTTGCCGCCCAGGCCGTCGATGCGGTTGCTGCGCGCGTTGCCGGTGCGGACGTCGCCGCGCGCCGTGCCGAGGATGGTCACCGAGCAGTCCTTCCTGACCGGCGGCGTCCCGGGCGCGGGTGCCTCCACGGGCGGGCTCCCGGCCAGGGCGCGCCGCAGGAAGATCTCGACCTCGCCGGCCGCCAGCGGGGCGACCCCGTCGTTGCCGCGGAACACGGTCAGGTACTCGTTCACCGTGGTGCTGCGCACGACGGCGGGCGAGTCCGCATCGAACAGGGCGTTGCCGTCCGCGCCCATGTCCGAGAGGCGAGTGTCCACCCCGATGTCGGCGCCGGCGGTGGAGATGCGCTGCCCGAAGATCTCGAACTCGTTGTCCACCAACGGCGCGGTGTTGTCATCGCCGGCCCACACCACCAGGAACTCCCCGGCCGGGCCATTCGCGGCGACGGCGGAGGTCAGGGCCGCGAACTCGGTGTTGCCATCGGGACCCATGTCCGACACGCGTGTGTCGGCGCCGAGCTCGGCACCCGTGGCCGAGAGCCGCTGCGCGAAGATCTCGAACTCCTCATCCACGAGCGCCCCGGTGTTGTCGTCCGAGGTCCATGAGACCAGGTACTGGTTCGCCGTCGCGTCGAAGGCGATCGCGGGGAAGGTCGCGACGAACGCGGGGTTGCCGTCGGGGCCCATGTCCGAGATCCGCGTGTCACCGCCCAGCTCGACGGCCCCGGACGAGAGCCGCTGCACGAAGATCTCGTTCTCGTTGTCCACCAGCGCGCCGGTGTTGTCGTCACCGTGCCAGGCCACCAGGTACTCATCGGCGGTGGCGTTGTAGGCGACCGCGGGGCTGAACGCCCCGAACGCGGTGTTGCCGTCGGGACCCATGTCGGAGATGCGCGTGTCGCCACCCACCTCGATGCCGGTGGCGGACAACCGCTGCACGAAGACCTCGACCTCCTCGTCCACGAGCGGCGCGACGCTGTCGTCGCCCTGCCAGGCGATGAGGTACTGGTTCGACCTGGTGTCCACGGCGACCGAGGGGTTGAAGGCCGCGAAGTTGATGTCCCCGTCGGCGCCCATCTCCGAGATCCGGATGTCGCCGCCGATCTCGGCCCCAGCGGCGGAGATCCGCTGGGCGAAGACCTCGTTCTCGTTGTTGACCAGGGCCGCGGTGTTGTCGTCACCGTCCCACACCACCAGGTACTCGTCGGCGATGCTGTTGTAGGCGACGGCCGGGTTGAACGCGTCGAACCCGGTGTCCCCGTCGGCCCCCATGTCGGAGATCCGGAACTCACCGCCCAGCGGCACGCCCCGGGCGTCGACGAGTGATCCGAAGATCTCGTTCTCGCCGTCGGTGGTGGCGTCTGCCGTCCACACCACCAGCGAACGTCCGCTGCGGGTGTCGTGGGCGATGGCGGGGTCGGTGGCCTCGGCGGCGGTGCTGCCGTCGGTGCCTGCACGGGAGACACGGGTGTCGGAACCGAGGGGCTGGGTGGCGACGGCGGGGATCGCGACCGCGAGCAGGGCAAGCGGGATCCACACTGCGCGTGGGCGGCGAAGTGGCATGCGGGCGACCCTACGGTGTCCCGGGAACCTCACACAACCGCCAACCGTTGGCCCGGGGGCCAGGATTCGGGGCCGTGTGCTGCCGTTACCGGCGAGTGCCTACGGCGCGGTTGCGGGTCCGGCTCCGGAACGCAACTGCCCACCGCGTCCGGTCGGCCACGGCAGGCAGTTCGCCGCCGAACCCGGAACGCGGAACACGTCCAGGCCGTGGTCGAATGAGGTGAGCACGATCTCCAGTCTCCCGTCGCCGTCGATGTCGGCGATGGACGGGGCGGCGGGAATGCCGATGCCGTTCCCGTTGGTGCCCTGGCGGGGGATGCGGATCTCGTGGAGGCGCTTCCCGGCGCCGGACAGCACAATGAGCCGCCCGCCGTTGCGCGACAGCGCGGCCGTCGCGGTTGAGGTCGGCCGCGACCACCTCGCTGGCGAAGGTGCGGCGCCCGCCGCGGGCGTAGTCGAACCGCCACAGCTTCCTGCCGGTGGGACCCACGGCGTACACCGCGCCGTCGGGCACCGAGGCCACGATCTCGGGCCGGGCGTCGCCGGTGATGTCCACCACGGTGGGGGCCGGGATGCCGCTGGGCGGGTACCAGTCACCGCTGCCACGGACCGCGGGCTTGCGCGAGAGGGGCGGGTTCACGAAGCCGGGGTGGCGCCGGGCGGACCGGGACCCGTCGCCGTGCGCGCCGTCGAGCACCATGAACGCGTACGCCTGGGTCTCGTACGGCTCCTTGCGCTCGGTGTTCGGGAGGCCGATCACCTCGTTGCGCCCGTCGCGGTTCAGGTCGGCCACCGACGGCGGGGACGCGGTCCACTGCAACCAGGTCTGGCGCCGCGGGTGCGGCCACGGCCCGCGGTGCAGGTGGTGGTGGTTGCGCTCCACGACGGGGGAGAGCCAGCGGATGAACTGCCCCCAGCCCATGCGGCGGCCGGCGAACGCGCTCTGCCGGTTGGTGAACCACGGCGACGCCAGCACCGAGGTCCCGTCGTGGTTGAAGACGTTGATCTGGTGGTTGTCGAACGTCACGACGATCTCCATCTGCGGATCGTCGTCGAGGTTCCCGATCCCCACGTTCAGGCCGTACGCGCCGTACCCCTGGTTGCCCTGGCCGTTGAAGCCGCGGTCGCTCGCGTTGTACCGCGGCCAGGCGCCAGGGCCGGCGCCCGCGGGCCGGTACAGGTCGCCCTCGGCATCGAACACGAACACCTGGGCGCCGTCGGACGCGGTGTTGGTGGTGGTGACGACCACCTCGGTGCGGCCGTCGCCGTCCAGGTCGGCCGCGGCCATGCCGCGCGCCTCGGGGGCCTGCCCGCCGCTGGCGGTTGAGGCGGTCCATGCGGTCTGGAGGGCGCCGCCGCGCAGGCGGTAGGCGGCGACGGTGCCCTCGTTGCCGCCCACCACGATCTCCGTGGTCCCGTCCCCGTCCAGGTCGGCCACCACACCCGGCGCGTAGACCCGTCCCTTGGTGGCGGTGCCCTTCCCGAGCTGCCGTCCCCGCGCGTCGAAGACGAACGTGGAGTACATGGGCGCCACGATCTCCAGCGTGCCGTCGCCGTCGAGGTCGACCAGGTTGGGTGAGGCGAACCAACCGGTCTCACCCGCGTTGATGCGTCGCAGGAACCGCGGCTTGGCGACGGCTCCGGCGGGGGACGCCGCGGCGCAGGTGCCGGCGGCTCCCCGCCGCGCGGGATGGCGATCACGACGGCGGCCGCCAGGAGGGCGGCCCCGGTGAGGGCGATGCGATTGGGCACGTGGTGAACCTACCCGCGGCCCCGTTCCGGTTTCCCGCCCGCCGGTTCCGTGGTGACCCCGTCGGCGCCGGACGCGCGCCGGCATAGCCTGGATGCGGGTGCCCGGCACACGGGCGCGAGGCATGAGGGAGGTGCGCGATGCGGCTCCAGGGCAAGGTCGCCGTCATCACCGGCGCGGGGTCCGGGATGGGACGGTCGATGGCCGGGCGGTTCGCCGCGGAGGGCGCGCTGGTGGTGGCCGCCGACTGGCATCAGGCGCAGCTGGACGAGACCGTCGCGGAGGTCGCCGCCGCGGGCGGCACGATCACCGGCGTGCGAGGCGACGTGTCCGACCGCACCGAGGCGGAGGCCATCGTCGCGGAGGCGCTGCGGCGCCATGGCCGGCTGGACGTGCTGGTCAACAACGCGGGAGTGATGGACCTCGACCAGGGCGCGGCCGAGATGGACGACGCCATGTGGGACCGCGTGATCGGCATCAACCTCACCGGCCCCATGTACCTCACGCGCGTGGCGGTCCCGGCGATGCTGGCCGCCGGCGGCGGCGCGATCGTGAACGTGGCCTCGGTGGCCGGGATGGGCGGCGGCGCCGCCGGCCTGGCCTACACGGTCTCCAAGCACGGGCTGGTGGGCATGACCCGCCAGACCGCGTGGCGGTACGGCACCGAGGGGATCCGCTGCAATGCGATCGCCGCCGGGGCGGTGGAGACCAACATCATGGCCAGCGTGGACGCCACGAGGATGGACCCGGCCGGCGTCGCCCGCAGCCAGGCGTACTACGCCGCCATCCCCCGGACCCTGCAGCCTGTTCCTGGCCTCCGACGAGGCCAGCGGCGTGAACGGGGCGATCATCCCCGCCGACGGGGGGTGGCTGGCCGCCTGAGCGCCGTCAGCCGGCGGGCGCCGGCTCGGGCACCGTGACGTCCACCGCGTAGGCGTCGTGGTCGCTCAGCCGGCGGCCGTCGTCGCCGATGGCGACGATGCGCTCGGCGGGGCGGTGGCGCCACGCCGCGGGCACCGCGATGTGGTCGATGCTGAGGATCTCCGGCAGGGCGTGCGGGGCGTGCTGGGTGGGGGCGGTCATGGCGGCCTCGGCGAGCAGCGCCATGATCGCGGTGCGTCCCTCGATGCTGCCCGTGTGCTCCCGCTCGTGCAGGGCGTGGTTCCAGTCACCGCCCCACACGGTGCGGCCGGGCGCCTCGAGCAGCAGGGGACGCAGCGCGTCCAGCGCCTCCCGCGTGCGCCCGGCGGTGTTCGCGCCCCCGCCGGGCCAGGTGTCGCGGGCGCCGCGCCACGGCAGGACGCAGCTCACGAAGAGCAGGTCGCCGGCGCGGGCCGCCGCGGCGGCGGGGTGCGGGGCGGGGACCTCGGCCATCGGCAGCCGCGACCACACGGCCGCCCAGGCGCGGGCCTTGGTCCCCTTCATCGCCTCGGAGCGCATGGGCGGGGCGCCCAGGTCGAGGTCGCGGTGCACCTCGGTGAGCAGCCACACCTCGCAGTCCGCCGCCGCGATGAGCGCGGCGTGGGCCGGCGACCACCTGCCCTGCATGTTCCATGTGCCGATGCGCATCGTCCGAGCGTGTCAGCCGCCGCGGACGACGCGGACACGGGCGATGCGGGCGTCAGGCGGACGTGGTCCGGGCGGATGGCTGATCCGGTGCGGCGACGCGCCGGATCCCGGGTGCCGCCGCGTCCGGTGGGGCGCCCAGGAACCGCTGCTCGAAGCGGTGGATGGTCATGGGCGGGCCGAACAGATACCCCTGGGCGGTGGGGCAGCCGTGGGCCAGGAGGAACTCCGCCGCGACGACGCCGAGGTGCAGCGCGGACGCCATGGCGATGAACGCCTTCACCAGCTCGTCGTCGCGCTCGCTGCGGCCGATGCCCTCCACGAAGCTGCGGTCGATCTTGAGGCAGTCGACCGGGAACCGGGCGAGGTAGTTGAGCGCGCTGTAGCCCGTTCCGAAGTCGTCCAGCGCGACCCGGATCCCGCGCGACCGGAAGGCGTCAAGGGTGCGCTGCACCACCGCCGAGTCCTCCAGGAGGGCGCTCTCGGTGATCTCGATCGCGAGCCAGGCGCACTCGCAACCGGTGCGCGCGAGCACCGCGTCGAGCACCGCCGGCAGGTCGTCGTGGAACTGGCGCGTCGAGACGTTCACCGCGACGGACAGGGGCCGGTCGCGGCCGGCGTTCCACCGTACGGCCAGTCGCGCGGCCTCCTCCAGCACCCAGCGGCCGATGGGGATGATCATCCCGGTCTCCTCCGCGATCCCGATGAACGCGTCGGGGGTGAGGAAGCCCAGCTCCGGGTGGTTCCACCGCAGCAGCAGCTCGGCGCCGAGCGGCGTGTGCGGGGCGTCGAGCGCGACCTGCGGCTGCGCGTACAGCTCCAGTCCGGCGCCGTCGCAGGCATCCCGCAGGGACTCCTCGATCATCAGGCGCCGGCGCACCGCCTCGCTGAGCTCGGCGCGGTAGTACTCGGTGCGCGCACGCCCGCTGCGCTTGGCGTGGTACATGGCGCTGTCGGCGTGGGCGAGGAGCTCCTCCAACCCCAGGCCGTCGCCGGGGTACACCGCGACCCCGATGCTTGCGCTCACCGGCACCGCGCGCGATCGCAGCTCGAGCGGCGCCGCGAGTGCCGCGTGGAGGCGCTCGGCGATTGCCGCGACGTCGGGCGTGTCCTGGATGTCGGGGGTCACGATGACGAACTCGTCGCCGCCCAGCCGCACCAGCAGGTCGTCCGGTCGCAGACAGGCGCCGAGTCGCCGCGCCACCTCGCGCAGCAGCTCGTCGCCGGCGCTGTGACCCAGGCCGTCGTTCACCGACTTGAACCGGTCGAGGTCGAGCACCATGACGCCCACCTGCATCCGGCGCCGGCTGGCACCGGCGAACATGCCGGGAGCACGCTCGCGCAACGCCTGCCGGTTGGCGAGGTTGGTGAGCGAGTCGGTGCGCAGCAGCGACTCGATGACGTCCATCTGCGCGATCTTGTGGGTCACGTCCCGCCCGATCCCCAGGACGCTCCGCACGTGCTCATCGTCGTCGCGTTCGGGGACCAACAGGATCTCGTGGACCTGCTCCACGTCGTCCGCGGGGTTCCTGAAGCGCAGCTCGATGGTTGTGGACACGCCGCTGGCGATCACGCGCCGGATGGCGTCCTCCACCTCCTGGAACCGGTCGTCCGGAGCCAGCTCGCGCGTGGTGCGGCCCAGCACCCGCTCGGGCGGGATCGCCATCAGCCGCAGCATCGCCGGGTTCACGTACCGCATGCGCAGGCCGGTGTCCCACCGGACGATGTGGTCGCCGGCGTTCTCGGCGAGGGTGCGGAACTCACGCTCCTTCTCGGTGAGCGCCTGCCGCACGCGCACCTCCTCGGTCACGTCGCGGCCCACGGCGATGGCGCCGCGGATCACGCCGCACCCGTCGCGCTCCGGTGCGATCGCCACCTGGTGCACGCGGGCGTCGCCGGTGACCGGGTGGTGCACGTGCAGCTCCACCACGCCCGGTTCCCCGGTGCGCAGGGCACGTTGCAGCAGCCGCTCGTACTCCGCGATTCCGCTGGAGCGGTCGCCCGCCAGCTCGGTCGTGGTGCGCCCCAGCGTGCCGCCGGGGGTGATGCGCACGCGGTGCTCGAAGTCCCGGTTGCTGTAGGTGACCCGCCCCTCGAGGTCGTAGCGCAGGATGTTGTCGGGTGAGTTGTCGGCGAGGGCCCGGAACTCGTCGTGCTCGGCGCGCCGCCGGTCCGTGACGTCGCGAGCCTGCACCAGGACGGAGGTCGCCACGCCGGACGGGTCGCGCTCGACGACGGCCTGCAGCTCGTGGACCTCCGGGGTGGCGCCCGCGCGCGGGCGCTCCACCCGCGCGCTCGTCTCGCCGCCCGGGGACAGGGCGCGGCCGACGAACGCCTCCACGGCATCCGTCGCCGTGCCGAAGATCCCGGTGTCGCGGAGCGGGAGGGTGAGCAGGTCCTCGGCGGGCCGGCCCGCGGCCGCGGCGGCCGGCCCGTTCGCGTAGGTGACGCGCAGGTCCGGGTCCACCGCCACGACGACCGCGCCCGTGCGGTCCAGCAGGGCGCGCAGCGCGCGCTCGCCGACAACGCCCGCGTGCGGGCAGGACTCGTTCATCGGATCAACGGGAGCCACTGCCTGACCATCGGCCGGAGCGAGGCCGTACCAAGCGTTCCGCCCGGTTTGCGGCGGGATTCGCGGGGCGCCCGGTCCGTGTCCGGTTCCCGGGTGCGGGGTAGCCTGTGGCGATGACGCCGACCGCCTTCGTGTATGGCCCGCACCTGCAGGCGCACAACCCCAGCGCCGACACCGAGCGCCGCCTGCGACGCGAGCTGGGGATCGCCCTGCTGGAGGCGTACGGGCTGCTGGACCACCCCGACGTGACCCGCCACGACCCGCGCTCCGCCACCGATGCCGAGATCCTGGCGGTCCACACCCCGGAGTACGTCGCCGCCGTGCGGCGCATCGACGCCGACCCGGCGCTGGCCGCCGATCCCGATGAGCGCCGGTGGGGATTCGCCGATGGGGACACCATCGCCCACACCGGCATGCACGACGCCGCGGCGGCGGCGTGCGGATCGGCGGTCACGGGCGCCCTGGAGATCTGGGAGGGCCGCGCCCGGCAGGCGTTCTGCCCGGCGCCGGCCGGCCTGCACCACGCGATGGCCGACCGCGCCACCGGCATGTGCGTCTACAACGACGCCGCCGTGGCGATCCGGGCGCTGCTCGACCGGGGCGCGGAGCGGATCGCCTACATCGACGTGGACGCCCATCACGGCAACGGCGTGCAGTGGATCTTCTACGAGGACCCGCGCGTGCTCACGTGCTCGGTGCACGAGAGCGGGCGCTACCTGTACCCGGGGACCGGGCACCTGGGGGAGCGCGGCGTGGGCGCCGCCGAGGGGACCTCGGTGAACGTGCCGCTGCCGCCGTTCGCGGGCGACGTCTCCGTGCTGGCCGCCGTCGACCGGGTCATCGGGCCGGCCGTTCGCCGCTTCGCGCCGGAGGTGGTGGTGATGATGACCGGTGTCGACCCGCATCACGCCGACCCCATGGCCCACCTGCAGATGAGCACCGCCGGCTTCCCGCGCATGTACGGGCTGCTGCGCGACATCGCCCGCGACGCGGCCGGCGGCCGGTGGCTCATCGTGACCGGCGGCGGCTACAACATCGACCTGCTCCCGCGGCTGTGGGCGTCGCAGCTGGCGACCATGCTCGACGTGGACCTGCCCTCGGCGCTTCCCGAGCCGTGGCTGCGGATGGCGCGCGAGCGGGCGGGACGGGAGTTCACCGCCGAGCTGCTGGGCGACGAGCCGTTCGCCGTCGACGAGGGGCAGCGCGCCCGGGCGGACGCGCAGGCGTTCGACACCATCGAGGCGGCGCGCACGCTGCTCGGCCTGGGCTGAGCCGGCGGCATCCTCAACGAGCCGAACCAGGGAGTGCCATGAGCGTCACCAGCGTCCGCACGGATCCCGATCACCTGACGATGACGGTCACGGCCGAGTACCCGTCGGCCATCGACCGTGTCTGGCGGCTGTGGGAGGACCCGCGGCTCCTGGAGCGCTGGTGGGGGCCGCCGTCCTTCCCGGCCACCGTCGAGGAGCACGACCTGCGTCCCGGCGGCCGCGTCACCTACGTCATGACCGGCCCGGACGGTGAGCGGTACCGCGGCTGGTGGCGCATCCTGACCGTCGATCCGCCCCACCTGCTGGAGTTCGAGGACGGCTTCGCCGACGCGGACGGCACCCCCAGCACCGAGATGCCGGTGACGCTCGCCCGCGTCGAGCTGGCCGCCCTGGAGGACGGCGGCACCCGGATGACGCTCACCTCCACGTTCCCCTCCCGTGAGGCGATGGACCTGCTCCTGGAGATGCAGATGGAGGAGGGCATGCGGCAGGCCGTCGCGCAGACCGGCGCGCTGCTGGAACCGGGGGCCCGCTGAGCGGACGGGGCGGGGCGGCGCAACACCACCCCGCCCGGCGTCAGCGGAACAGGCCGCGGATGCCGCGCAGCGTGATGAGCACCGCGACCGCCGCCGCGATGAGGGTGCCCGGCGTGGCCGACAGCGCCACGCGCCGGAACGTCGCGGTGCCGCCGGAGATCTCGATGTAGCCGACCGGCGAGACCGTGACGCCCCCGCCGCCGCCCGACCCCTCGCCGGGGGTTTCGCCGGGCGGGCCGCCCGTCCCGCCGCCGCCGCCGAACCCCCAGCGCAGGCGGCCCACGGGGATGACGGTCACGCCGTCCCGCTCCACCGGCTCCCCGAAGATGGCCTGCACCCCCGCCCGGTTCCCGACCTTGTCGGCGAGCGCCGCGGCGAGCCGCGATCCCATGCCGCCGGCCGCGGCCGACTCCATCACCTGCCGCACGTCATCCATGGCGTCCCTCCGTCATCGCGCTCCGGCACGCCTCCGCGAGCGAGGCGCCCCAGGCCCCGGCCCGCTCGGCCTCGCCGTCGTCCAGGTGGTTGTCCCGGTCCACGATGAAGCTCTCCGGGTCGGCCACCAAACGCGCGCCGTGACGCGCGAGCCGCTTCGCGATGCCCTTCGAGGCCCGGCCGGTCAGCGCGGGGGCCCCGTGCATGCGGGTGTCGAACGCGGCCGCCGCGCACGCGTGGGGCAGCCGCCGCTGGTCGAACCAGTCGCGCAGGCCCGGGCCCTCGGCGTCTGGGTCCATGGTGAGGCCGCTTCCCGGGCGGACGGCCTGGTCGTGCGCCGCCTGGCGCGAACGGGCGCTGGTCATCCCGTGGACGTGGGTGGGGCCGCCCACCACCAGCAGGTCGATCCCCTCGAGCGCCTCGTCGGTGGCCTCGGCCACCGGGACCGCCCGCGCCTCACCGGCGGCCGCGAGGCCCGCGGCGATGCGCTCCGCCACGCGGTGGGTGTTGCCGAACATCGATTCGTAGACCACGAGTGTCCGCATGGTGCCTCCTCCGGCCGGGTGCGGGACACCTCCAGCGTCCGCCCGGGAGGGCCGGTGCGCATCGGGGGCGCGCCGGACCGGGACGGCGAGGATCCCGATCAGCCGGCGACCAGCAGCCTGCGCGCCAGCTCGACGAACACGGGGACGCTCGCCTCGGCCTCCTCCAGCGGCACCGACTCGTCGGGCACGTGCGCCTGGTCCATGGCGCCCGGCCCCAGCAGGATGGTGGGGATGCCGGCGCCGTCGGCGTAGAAGCGCGCGTCGGAGCTGCCCACCAGGCCGCCGCACGGGCGGGGCCCGCCCAGCACGGCCGCGACGGCGGCCTGCGCGGCGACCACCAGCGGGTGATCCTCAGGGGTCTCGAACGGGGCGCCCAGGTGGGTGGCCTCCACCGTGCCGCGGTCGCCGATGAACGCGGCCAGCTCCTCCAGCGCGGCCCGTGGGGACTCCCCCGGCAGCACCCGGCGGTCCACACCCAGCACGCAGCGGTCGGGGACGACGTTGGTGGCGGTGCCCGCGGTGATCGTGCCGACGTTGAGGGACCTTGGGCCCACGAGCGGGTGGCTCCGCTCGGCCAGCAGGGGACCCAGGCGATCCTCGAGGTCCACCAGCAGCCGCGCCGCCAGGCTGGCGGCGTTCACCCCGTGCCACGGCATGCTGCCGTGCGCGGAACGGCCCCGCACCGTGACATCGGCGAACACGTTGCCCTTCTGGGCGCGGAAGACGCTGAGGCCGGTCGGTTCGGCGACCACCGCGTAGTCGCCGGCGATCCTGCCCGCCCGGAGCAGGGCCTCGGTGCCCAGATGACCGCCGGGCTCCTCGTCGGGCACCGCGTGCAGCTCCACGGTGCCGGCCAGCTCGCCCCGCAGCTCGGCGATGCGCCCGAAGGCCACGACCAGCCCGGCGAGGCCGGACTTCATGTCGCTGGCACCCCGGCCGAACATGCGGCCACCGGCGACCTTGGCGCCGAACGGGTCGCGGGTCCATCCGTTGCCGGCGGGGACCGTGTCCATGTGCCCGTTCAGCAGCAGGGTGGGGCCCGGGGCGGCGCAGCGGAGCCGCGCGACGATCATCGGCCGCAGCGGGTCGACGCCGGCGTCCTCGATCTCGATGTCCGGGATCCGCTCGAGGAACCCCAGGATGACCCGCGCCGCCGCCCGCTCGTCGCCCGGGGGGTTCGGCGAGGCGGCCCGGATGAGGTCACGGAGCAGTTCCGTGACCCCGGAGGATGATGGGTGTGATGGTGGCATCGGCGGCGCCGGCACCGCGGGATCCCGCGTCGGGCGGTCCGCGGTCCCAGACGAATCCGGCGAGGTCGGCATCCCGGCGAATCTCGCAGCCGCCGCGCCGGACGCGAGCTGGACCCAGGGCCAGACCTGGCGCGCGGCACCATGGCCGGTGGGCCCAGGGTCGGTGGCGGCACCCTGCGAATACGCTTGGCCGCGAGGTTCGACCTCATCATCCGCGGTCCCGGCGACAGGATCGCATCGGACCATTCGCCCCCGCCAGCCGACACGAGGAAAGGGGAGGACATGCTCGCCGTATCGGGCGGTTGCTCGGGGGCCCGGACCATGCGGGCCCCATCACCCAGGCACGGCACGCGCCGACCGCTCGCCGCGGCGGGCGGTCGATGAGCGGGCCGCGGACGCGCAGCGTGGTGCGGCTCGACCACGCGGTGCTGGCGCCCGACGGTCACGTCCCGGGGCCGGTGCCCGGATGGACCGGCAGCCGCCGGGTGGTGCTGGCCGCCCCGCCGCTGTCGGCGTTCGCGATGTCGCTGGTGAGCATGGACGACGGCGCGACCGGCGGGCCGCCGCCGCCCGGCGTGGGCCGGTTCGTGTTCGTGCTGGAGGGGCACCTGCGGCTCGACGCCGACGGCGCCACGCACGAGCTGGAGTCGCAGGGGTACGCGTACCTGCCGGCCGGGCTGCCGCAGACGCTCACGGCCGTGGGCGCCACCCGGATCTGCCTCATCGAGAAGCCGTACGTGCCGCACCCCGCCGGCGAGCCGCGGGTGGTGGTGGGCAGCCGGGCGGCGGTGCCGGCCGAGCACATGCACGGCGACCCGAACGTGCACGTCCAGCAGCTGCTGCCGGAGGAGCCCGGCCTGGACCTGGCGGTGAACACGATGAGCTTCGCGCCCGGCGCGGCGCTGCCGTTCGTGGAGACCCACCTGATGGAGCACGGCCTGCTGGTGCTGGAAGGGTCCCTGGTCTACCGGCTGGCCGACGGCTGGTACCCGGTCACCGAGGGCGACGCGATCTGGATGGCGCCGTTCTGCCCCCAGTGGTGCTGCGCGTACGGCACCGGGTGGGCGTCGTACCTCATCTACAAGGACTGGAACCGCGATCCGCTGGCCGACGGGTCGGAGGCCGGGTGACACTCCCCGTCGACACGGCGCGGCTCTCGGCGGAGATCGAGGAGCTGGCCCGGATCTCCGACCACCCGTACCCCTCGGTCACCCGCATCCTGTTCACGCCCACCGACATGGCGGGCAGGGAATGGCTGCACCGTCGCCTGCGCGACGCGGGGCTCACGGTGCGCGTGGACGCGGTGGGGAATACCTTCGCCCGCCTGGAGGGCACCGATGGCGACCGGGTCCCACACCGACGCCATCCCGGAGGCCGGCCGGTTCGACGGCGTGGTGGGGGTGCTGGGCGGGCTGGAGGCGCTGCGCGCCCTCCAGGCGGCGGGCATCCGCCCGCGCCGGTCGATCGAGCTCATCGCGTTCACCTCGGAGGAGCCCACCCGGTTCGGGCTGGGCTGCATCGGCAGCCGCGTGATGTCCGGGGTGCTCGACGAGGCCGGCCTGGCGCGCCTGCGCGATGCCGACGGCGGCACCTTCGAGCAGGCGCGCCTGGGGGCCGGCATGACCGGCGCCGCCATGGACGCCCGCCTGGCGCCGGGGGCGTACCACGCGTTCCTGGAACTGCACATCGAGCAGGGCCCGGAGCTGGAGCGCCAGGGCCTGGACATCGGCGTGGTCACGGCCATCGCCGCGCCGGCCACCCTGCGCGTCGAGCTCACCGGCGGCGGCGGCCACGCGGGCGCGCTGCTCATGCCCGCCCGCCACGACCCCCTCGTCGCGGCCGCCGCCGTGATCCAGGAGGTGGACCGCGCCGCCCGCGGCACCGGGAGCACCGACACGGTCGGCACCGTTGGGCTCATCCGCGTGGAGCCCGGGGCGGTCAACAGCGTCCCGCGCCGCGTGGTGATGGAGATCGACATGCGCGACACCGACCTGGCGCGCCGCGATGCGCTGGTCGATCACGTCCGCGCCTTCGCGCGGGCCCAGGCCGAGCGGCTGGGCGTGGGGCATTCGGGCGAGATCCTCAACCGCGACCCGCCGTCGGTCTCCGGCCCCGCGGTGGTCGAGGCCGTGGAGGCCGCGTGCGCCGAGGCGGGGGCGAGCAACGTGCGAATGGTGAGCCGGGCGTACCACGACACCGTGTTCATGGCGCAGCTCTGCCCCACGGGGATGGTGTTCGTGCCCTCCCGCGCCGGCGTGAGCCACCGGCCCGACGAGTTCACCTCCGAGGAGCAGATCGCCAGGGGCGTTGCCGTGCTGGCCGGCGCGCTGACCCGGCTGGCGCAGGCGTAGGTGGGGCCGGGGCCGGGCCCCGGAGCGCCGGCAGGCGGGCCGGGACGCTAGATTCCCGGCCCGATGATCGACCTCCACCTCGACGACCTTCGCGGCGCCTTCGGGTTCGGCGTCGCCGGCAACTTCGCCGGGCACCTGGAGCAGGCGGGAGAGGCCGTCGACTTCGAGCGCGTCACCGCGGCGCCGGACGCACCCAAGGGGATCTTCCCGTGGTTCGCGCCCGGGAGCGACACGTTCCTGGGGACGTTCCCGCTGTCCACCGACCGGCTCCACGAGCCCGTGTCGGCCGACTGGGCGATGAACCTCCAGATCGAGCCCGAGGTGGGCGCGCTGTGCCGCGTCACCTACGACGAGGCCGGGCAGGTCACCGGGCTGACGCCGTATGCGGCGGGGGCGTTCAACGACTGCTCGATTCGCCGCCCCGGCGCGAAGAAGATCAGCCACAAGAAGAACTGGGGCCCGTGCTCCAAGGGCGTCGCGGCGCGGCTGTTCCCGGTGACCGACCTGGAACCCGGCGGCGGCCTGCGCACCCTGCGCATCGCCAGCTTCCTGCGCCGCGACGGCGTGGCGCACGAGTACGGCGTGGACAGCCCCGCCGCGGGCTACTCGTACGCGGGCGGGCTGCTGCTGGACTGGATCGTGGACCGCCTGCACCACCAGCACGGCTCCGACGACACGCCGCTGGAGTTCGTGGGTGAACTGCTGCGCGACGCCGGATGCCCGGAGACGGTGCTCATCGGGGTCGGCGCGACGCGGTACACGGACTTCGGGGAGCAGCACTACCTGCGCCCCGGCGACCAGTCCGTGGTCGTGGTCTACGACGAGACCGTCACCGCGCCCGCGGCGATGCGCGCCGCCGTCGAGGCCGGCCGTGAGGGTGAGCTGGCCGGGGCGTCGGTCCTGTGCCAGATGGTGGAGGCCGGCGCCCCCGTCTGAGCCTGGGTCGGTCGCTCAGGCGTCGGCCAGGATCATCTCCGCGGCCCGCTCGGCCACCATGATCACCGGGGCGTGGATGTTCCCCGAGGTGATGGTGGGCATCACCGAGGCGTCGGCCACCCGCAGCCCCTCCACGCCGCGCACGCGCAGGCGCGGGTCCACCACGGCGTCGTCCCCGGTGCCCATGCGGCACGTCCCGCACGGGTGGTAGAGCGTCTGGCCGGTCGCCCGGGCCCACGCCAGCAGGGCCGCGTCGTCGTCGGCGGCGGGACCCGGGTTCATCTCACGCTCCACCAGCGGGGCGAGTGAGGGCCGGGTCACCAGCCGGCGGGCGATCCGGATGGCGGCCACCACGCGGCGGCGGTCGTCGGGGTCGCTGAGGAACCGCGGGGTGATGGCCGGCGGGGCCAGCGGGTCGGCGGACGCCGCGTGGATCGTTCCGGTGGAGCGCGGCCGCTGCTGGATGATCCCCACCGTCATGCCCGGCAGCCGGTCGAGCACCCGCTTCGCGGCGTTCTCGTAGCTGGCGTGCATGAACAGGAACTGGGTGTCCGGCCGTTCGTCCGCCGGGTCGGTGGACACGAACCCGTGGCACAGCGCCGGCCCCAGGGTGAGGATGCCGTCGCGTCGCCACGCCCAGCGGGCCACCGCGGCCGCCAGCCGCCAGCCGCGCGTGGACTCATTCAGGCTGCGCACCCCGTGCAGGCGCCAGTTGACCCGCAGCGCGTAGTGGTCGGTGTAGTGCTCGCCCACGCCGGGCAGCTCGTGGCGCACCGGGACGCCGATGGGTTCCAGCACGTCGGGGCGGCCGATCCCCGACAGCTCCAGCAGCTGCGGCGAGCGGATCGCGCCGGCCGCCAGGATGACCTCCCGGCGCGCGCGGACCTCGCCGGGCGTGCCGCGGCGCAGCAGCCGCGCGCCCGTGCAGCGCCGCCCGTCGAACGTGAGCCCGGTGGCCTGGGTATGGGTCAGCACGGTCAGATTCGGGCGCCGGCGGGCGGGGGCCAGGTACGCCTCGTACGGGCTCCAGCGCCGGCCCCGGTATTGGTTGACCTGGTAGTAGCCGTAGCCGCGCTGGTCGAGGTTGTAGTCCTCCACGATCGGCGCGCCGTCCTCGGCGGCCGCGGCCAGGAAGGCGTCGGCCACGGGGAAGCGCTCCCGCACCTGGGTCAGATGGACCGGCCCGCCGCGCCCGCGTCCCGCGCCGCCCTGCGCGTAGTCCTCGATGCGCCGGAACCACGGCTCCACATCCGCCCATCCCCAGCCGGTGGCACCGCCGCCGGCCCAGCCGTCGTAGTCGGCCGCCTGCCCGCGCACGTAGACCATCCCGTTGATGAGCCCCGAGCCGCCCAGGCCGCGGCCGCTGGGGATGGGGATGGGGCGGTCGTCGGTGTCCGGATGCGGCTCCGACTCGTACGCCCAGTTGTGGTGCGGGCTGCGCAGCAGGTGGCCGAAACCGGCGGGGATGCGGATGTACGGGCTGCGCGGCGCACCGCCGGCCTCCACCAGCATCACCCGGTGGTGGCCCGACTCCGACAACCGGGCCGCCAGGATGCATCCGGCGGTCCCGCCTCCGAGGATGAGGTAGTCGACGTCGTCCATTCACGGCTCCGCTGGGTGTGAGGGCCACCCTGAATATGCACGCTGGCGTGGGCGGTCACGCGCCCGGGGACCGCGATGCCTCCGCCGCGTGCCGGCGGAGGCATCGGGTGCGTCTCACACGCGCGGGCTGGCGGCCGGGCCGGTTCCGCTGGGCACGAGCGTGGTGCTGCGGGTGAGCAGGATGCGGTCCACCAGCAGGCCGTCCTCGCGCATCCACGCCTCCAGGGTGTGGACCCCCGGGGTGGCCACCGTGATGGTGGCGTTCACCCCGTCCATGGTGTTCCGGCTCCACAGCCAGGTGCCATAGGTGGTCACCTGCAGCCGGTCGGCGCTGGCCACCGCGGCGCCGTCGAGACCGATGTGCAGGCTGTTGTCGCTGCCGGTGGGGGCCCGCCCCCGGATCCACACCTGGTAGGTCCCGGTGGTGGCGAACCGGATGCGGTAGCGCGCCTGGGGCGCCGCGGTGACGTAGCCCGGGTCCGAGTAACCGCCGGTGTTGGGGATCAGCAGCGCGCCGCTGCCGACCCAGCCGGTGGGAGAGGTCACCGGCCCCCAGGACCGCCCGCCGCGGGCGATGGTCTCGTCCGGCTGCTCTGCCTCGATCACCACCTGACCGCCCGACTCCTGCCAGGCGACCACCGGGGGCGGGGTCGCGGCGGTGGTGAACACCCAGCTCACCGCGGTCAGCGGATTGCCGGCGGCGTCCGTGAGCGCGGGGCCCAGGTCCACCCGGTACGTCGCCGACCCGTCCAGGGCGGAGGCGGGGTCGATGGTGAGCGTGCGGCCGTCGGCGCTCAGCGTGCGTGCGGCCGACACCTCCGCGCCGTCGGAGGCGCGCACCAGACGGGCGCCGGATGCGCTCACCGACGCGGCCGCCATGGGCTCCGAGAACGTCACCACGACGTTCGCGGTGAGACCCACGCCGGTGGCGTCCGGGGTGGGCGTGCGTGCGGTGACCGCCGGCGGTGTCAGATCCGCCGCGGACCCCCGGGGGCTCGCGGCCGGGCCGGTCCCGCTGGGCACCGTCGTGGTGCTGCGGGTGAGCAGGATGCGGTCCACGAGGAAGCCGTCCTCGCGCATCCACGCCTCCAGCGTGTGGATGCCGGGTGTGGTGACCGTGATGGTGGCGTTCACGCCGTCCATGGTCGACCGGCTCCACGCCCACGCACCCAGCGTCGGGAGCTCCAGGCGATCCGCGCTGGCGGGCGCCGCCCCGTCGAGGCCGATGTGGATGCTGTTGTCGCTGGTGCCGGGTGCCCGCCCGCGCACCCACACCTGGTAGGTGCCGGTGGTCGTGAACCGGATGCGGTACCTGGCCTGGGGGCTGGTGGTGGCGTAGCCGGTGTTGATGGTGGCGCCCGCGTTGGGCGTCACCACCAGCGCGCCGGTCCCCGCCCAGCCGGTGGGTGAGATGGCGGTGCTCCAGGAGCGTCCGCCCCGGGTGATGGTCTCGTCGGCCTGCTCGGCCTCCAGCACCACCTGTCCGCCGGATTCCTGCCAGGCGGCCTCCGCGAACCGGGCGGTGTAGGCGGTGTCGGCCGCCGGGGTGGAGATGACGCGGTTCGCCGCCCCGCCGTCCGCCCAGCCCGTGAACAGCCAGGCGGTGCCGAGCGCCGTCTGCGGCGAGACCGGTCCCAGGGAGCGCTCCATGCCCACCACGCTGTCCACGGTCGCCGGCGTCGCCACCGGCTGTCCGTCCACCAGCACCGACAGCCCGGCGGGCTGGGTGGCCAGCTGGAGGCGCACGGTCCGCGGGCGCACGTCGACGACGCTGCTCGCGGTTCGCCCGCCTGAGTCGCGGACGGTCATGGTGATGCGGTACCAGACGTCGGTGGAGGTCTCCCCGGTGGTGGGGATCACGAACTCCCCGGCCAGGGCGCCCGGGGTCTCGGGGATGAAGGGGTGGAGGTGGGTGTCGTGGTGGAAGTCGACCCGCCACGAGACCGCCGAGCCGGGCAGCGTGCCGTCCTCGGGGTCGCTCGCGACGCCGGCGTACGCGATGCGGTCACCGCCGGCATAGGTCGTGGTCGCCGTCGGCGCGGTGATGGTGGCCGTGGGCGCCCGGTTGGCCGACACGCTCAGCAGCGCGGCGCGCGAGACGACGCTTCCGGTGGGGGAGGTGATCCGCACCCGCAGGCGGGCGCCGTCGTCCCCCGCCGTGACCGCCGGCAGCGTGAGGGTCTCCGCCGTCTGTCCCGGGATGTCGATGCCGTCGCGCTGCCACTGGAAGGTGAACGGACCCGTGCCGCCGGCACCGACCGTGAATGTGGCGGTGTCGCCCACGGTGACGGCCAGGTCCTGCGGCTGGGTGGCCACGGTGGGGGCCAGTGTGTTGGCGATGCGCATGAGCCGCCCGTCGGAGGACGAGCCGCCCAGGTTCCGCGTGAGGTAGAGCACGTCGCCGCCGGGCTCCACCAGCAGTCCCACGATCCCGCTCACCAGCCCGGTGCCGAGGTCTGCGACCGCGCCGGTCGCGGGGTCCAGGCGGCGGATCCAGCCGGCGCAGAAGTCGGCGTACAGGTAGTCGCCCGCGTACCCGGCGGGGAAGCTGGGCACCTCGGGGTCGTAGAACGCCCCGCCGGTGATGGCGCACTCCGGGCCCGCCGAGCTGGAGTAGCTCAGCAGCGGGGTGGTCTGCCCGGGTGTGGTGGTGGCGCCCTCGCTGAGCGGCCAGCCGTAGTTGGCGCCGGCCGTGAGGTCGTCGATCTCCTCCCAGCTGGCCTGTCCCACGTCGTTCACCAGGATGCGTCCGGTGCGCGGCTGCACCGCGAACGTGAACGGGTTGCGCAGCCCGTACGCGTAGATGGCGCGGTTGGCGCCGGTCGCGGTGGCCGCGAACGGGTTGTCGGCCGGGACCCCGCCGTCCGGCTCGATCCGGAGCATCTTCCCGAACAGGTTGTCGAGCAGCTGGGCCTTCGACGGCTGGGCGTTCTCCCCGACGGCGATGTACAGCTTCCCGTCGCCGCCGAAGCCCAGCGCGCCGCCGTTGTGGTTGGTGGCGGAGGTCAGGGGCTCCAGCTCGAACAGGACCTGCTCGCTGCCCGCGACCACGGTGTCACCGCTCACGGTGAAGCGGCTCACCACGTTGCGCACCGGAGAGGCCGAGCGCGTGTAGTGCACGTACACGTACGGCCGGGTGGGGAAGGCCGGGTCGACGGCGACGCCGATGAGCCCGCGCTCACCGCTGCTGCTCACCGGCACCGAGAGCATCGGGGTGCTCAGCAGCGCGCCGTCCTTGACCACCCGCAGCGCGCCGCCCTGCTGGGCCACCAGCACCCGCCCGTCCGGCAGCTGCGCCATGGCGGTGGGGCTCACCAGGCCGCGCACGACCTCGGACTCGGCCAGGCCGGTGTCCAGCGTCGCGGCCGCCGCGGGGGCGGCCAGGCCCAGGGCGAGGCCCGCCGCGGCGGCGAGTGAGGCGAGCAGCGCGCGGGCGCGTGGGGCGCCGCGCCGGGGCGGTCGTGCGTGCATGGTTCCCCTCCAGGACGTGAGCGGGCCGCTCCGGCGATCGCGGGTCGCCGGTGGTCCGTGCGCGCACGACTCGGCCGTCCGCGGGGGAGAGTTGAGCGCCGCGCCGCCTGGAGCGACAGAACCGCCGAACGAGATCCGGATGGGCTGCGGAGACCATGCGGAGGGTCTCCGCGCCGGCGGTGCCCTGCGCAGACCCCGCCTCTCATGTGGCGTCCCACCCGGCGCAGCCGCACGGCGCCCGCCGACCACGCGTACGACCTCGGTGATGGCCCCACGAGGGTCGCCGAAGTGGCCCCGCCATCGCGCCGACCGGCCTGTGACGGTTGGGAGGGCGGCGGCGGAGAGTGGTTGTTCCGATATTCCTCCAGGGAGCAGACATGGACCCGCTCGCCGCGCTTCGCCCGGTTGCCGCAACCGCCCTCGTCCTTGGCCTCGGCGTCGCCGTCGCGGTCGCCGGTGGGAATGGCGGCACGTCCCCCGCACCGCCACAGGCGAACGGCAACGCCACGGCGGACGTCTCGACCCGTGGCGCGGGCGATTCGGTCGTCCTCTCCGCGGCCCCGGAGCGGTCGGACGCGGTGTCCGTGCTGCCCGCGCCCATCGGCTCGTGCAGCGCCGGGGGGGCCGTGGCCGTGGATGGCCTCCCGACCGGAGCGACGGTGCATCGGTGGGTCAATGGCACCTACCTCCGGGCGACGAATGGGACCGCGGTCCGGGACGCCGTCGCCGGGGTCGCGGGCGTGCCGGCGAAGTCGGTCGACTGCTACGACGGCGCAGCGGAACCGGCCGTGGCGGAGGACGCCGCAAAGGCGGCCGAGACCCAGAGCTCGGCCCCGGCCACCGAACCGGCGGGATCCGGGACCTGCCAGGTGCAGTGGACCCCCGGGGTGCGACTGCCGAAGGGCGCCACGATCACGGCGGGTGTGAGCGGTGAGTACCGGGCGCGCGGTGACGAGGACCGGATCCGTGCCGCCGTGGCCCGGGTGAGCGGCCGGCCGGCGACGGAGATCCAGTGCAACTACTGGGTCCCGCCGATCGGGTCGTGCAGCGCCGAGTTGCGTCCCGCCCCGGGAAGCCCGGTCCCCGACGGGGCGAGCGCGTACGGCACCGTGGGCGGCGAGTACACGACGCGGGCGCAGGTGGACGGTCTGCGGGCGGGCCTCGACCCCGACGACATCACCTGCGTCGACTTCCCCGATCCCGGTGTCGGGGTTCCGGAGCCGCTGCCGATCGAGCCGGGCCCCGGGGGAGCCGAGGTGGACGTGCCGGCCCGCTCCACTCCGTAGCCCCCGCCCTGACGCCGTCGGCATCCAGCACCTGGGAACGCTTCGCATTCCCAGGTGCTGGGCGCCCCGGACCGCGCACGGCAGACTCGCCCCATGAGCGCACACGAGCACGTCATCCATGAGGGGCACGAGCACCGCCACGCGCCGGGCTGCGGCCACACGGCCATCCGGCATGGCGACCATGTCGACTACCTCCACGACGGCCACCTGCACCACCCGCACGGTGACCATGTGGACGAGCACGTCATCGAGGTGGGGGACGCCAACCCCGACGCGTGCACACCGGACCACCGGTGCGCCGGGCACGAGCCGGGACACGTCCACGGCGAGGGGTGCGGCCACGAGCCGGTGCCCCACGGCGACCATGTCGACTACCTGGTGGACGGGCACCTGCACCACCCGCACGGCGACCACTGCGACGACCACGGGGCCCTCTCGACCGCCTGACGGCGTGGGGTGATGATGAGACCGGGAGTGGACGCGCAGCTCCGTGACCGATGGCTGGCCACCGCGCATGAGCGCCTCGCGGCGGCGGGGCTCCGGACCGGCGCCGCGCGCGAACGGGTGATGGAGTGCCTCGCCCGCGATGCGCAGTGCCTCGTGAGCGTCCAGGAGCTCATGGACCGCCTGCGCCGTGACGGCGGGGGCGGCTCCCAGGCATCGCTCTACCGGATCCTGGACGAGCTGCACGGTCTGGGTCTGCTGCACCGCCACGTCCTGCCGGATGGGACGTCCCGGTATGAGCTCGCGCTGCCGGGCACCCGCCACCACCACTTCGTGGACGAGGCCTCCGGCAGGGTCGAGCCCTTCACCGATCCGGACCTGGAGCGGGCCATCGCGACGGCGGCACGGCGGCTGGGCCTGCGGATGACCGGGCACGAGGTGGTGATCACCGGGCGGCGGGCGGTGACCGATGGCCGGGATCAGGGGTCCTCCGCGGACGCCCCGTAGGTTCCGCGGCGCCCGCCCCGGCAGGAGTGCGCGGCGGCCCGGAGAAGGTCAGGGCATGACCGTCATCCGCATCACCACCGGCCCGCTTCGCGGCGTGGCCCTCGAGACCCGCCGTCGCAGCCTCATCCAGCGCATCGGCGCCATGTTCCGCTCGCTCATGCCCCGCCGGCCCGTGCGCATGGTGGCGCCGGTCGAGCGCCCGCGCCCCGAGATGCCCGTGGCATCCGGCATGGAGACCTCCATCAGCCGCTGACCGACGGCCGCCGCGTTTCCCGGGGAGCCCCGGGGGTACCGCCTCCGGACTCGACCTGGAGGAATTGGATGCGGTTTCAACGGTTTGCGGCGCTCGTCCTGTGCGTGGGGGCGATGTCTGCCGGGATGGCGGCCTGCGGTGACGACGACGACGGCGTCGAGGGCGCGGTGAACACGGCCACCGAGCAGGTGGGCAGCGTCGCCGATGACGCCCGGGACGCGATCGAGGGTGCGGACCTCACCCTGGATCTGCAGGAGCAGAACGGCTCCGGCGTGACCGGCGAGGTGACGCTCACCGGTGACGGCGACCAGACGACGGTCACGGTGGACCTGGAGGGCGCCCCCGGGATGCATCCGGCCCACGTCCACGAGGGCACGTGCGCCGACCTGAACCCCGCGCCCAAGTTCCCGCTGGCGGACGCCTCGAACGACGAGACCGAGACCATGGTGCCGGCGTCGCTGGAGACCATCCAGAGCGCCCCGCACGCCATCAACGTGCACGAGTCCGCGCAGAACCTCGAGAACTACGTGGCCTGCGTCGACATCCCCGTGTCGTCGGAGATGGGGACCACCACCACCCCGTGACGGACCGCCGCCTCCGCCCGCTCAGGCGGGCGGAGGCCAGCGCTCCTCGTCGCGCAGCTCCCCGCCGCGCACCACGCGCACGCCCTGTGAGCCCACGGCCAGGTACGGGGCCACCGCCGGACGACGCCAGCGCTCGTACTCGGCCAGCGCACGGTCGGGGTCGTCGCGGTGTCGGCCCACGGCGATCGCCAGCGCCTGGGCGTCGGCCATCCCCAGGCCGCTGCCGATGCCGGCCTCCGGGTTCATGGCGTGCAGCGCCTCACCGACGAGCGTCAGGCCGGGCCTCCACCACGTGTCGCAGCGCACCTCGGTGACCTCCCGGTACGTCAGCTCGGTCACGGGCTCCACGGCGGCGGCGGCGCGGGGCAGCAGGCGCAGGTAGGCGCGCTTGAAGGCCTCCACGCCCGGGGCGAGGGCCGCATCGCGGCCTCCCTCCGGACGCTCGATCTGCCAGCCGCCGGCGCTCCCGCCGGGCCAGTCCAGCAGCGTCAGCTGGCGTCCGTCGCTGGTGAACTCGATGAGGAACGCCTCCTCGCAGCGGGCCGGGCTGCGGAAGCTCACGAAGGCGGTGTCCGAGACGGTCAGCTCGGCCTCGATCCCGGCCAGCTCGCGCACCCGTGAGTGCGTGCCGTCGGCGCCCACCACGATGTGGGCGGGGATCTCCCGCTCGCCCTCGGGTCCGCGCGCACGCACGCCGGTGATCCGGTCCCCGTCGCGCAGGAGCCCGGTCACCTCATGCTCCCAGCGGATGTCGACACCCTCTCGCAGGTGATCCAGCACCAACCGGCGGCCCACGCCGATGGTGGGGCGGCACGTCGCGCCCCGCCGCGCGGATCGGCTCCAGCAGTCCGATCTCCTCCAGGGCGTCGTAGGCCTGGAAGGGCAGCATGATGGGCCCCTCCACCACTGCGGTGGACGGCATGCGCTCCAGCACCACCGGCGCCACCCCGCGGTGGATCAGCCCCCGGGCCAGCACCAGGCCGGCCATGCCGCCACCGACGATCACCACCCGCATGTGCATCCCCCCGACGACGCCCCTGGATCCATCATGGCGCGCGGGGCCGTCCGATGCGGCGCTCAGCCCAGCGGGATCCGCAGGTCGGGCTGCCGGGCGCCGTCGGCGAGACGCATCAGGACGCCCCCCTCCGCGGCGGTCGCGGCCCACGCTCCCGCGGGGCCGCCGGCGAGGGCCGTCGGCGGCGGCGAGATCTCGATGACCGGGCCCAGCGGGATCGCGCGGCGCCGGTCGACCCGCCGCAGGCCCAGCGCGGTGTCGCCCAGCACCAGCAGCGACCCGCCGGTGGCCGCGGCGTCGATGGGGGCGGGGATGGCGCGCACCGGGGGGCCGGCGGGCCGGACCGTGCGGCCGTCCATGCGCAGGATGGTCCGCCCACCGCCGTAGAGCGCCCACACCCACCGGCCGTCCGCGACCACGTCCCAGGGCGTGCAGCCGATCTGCTCGCCGTCCACCACTCGGGCCGTGGCGTTGTCGAGACGCTTGAGGTAGCAGCGCGTGCGCCCGTCACGCCGTCGCACCGCAAGGGCGTACATGCGGCCCGCACCGCCGGTGAGCATCGCGACGCCGGTCTGCCGCGCCGGCACCTCGGCGATCCCTCCGGGCACCACCCGCACCACCCGGCCGGGCCGGCCGGCCACGCTCCACACCCCACCGGGGGTGACGGCCAGGTCGCGCATGGACCCGGGCACCCGCCATGCCCCGCGGGGCGCCAGCGTGCGCTGGTCGTAGCGGCCCAGCCATCCGGCGCCGAGGACCCACAGATGCTCCCCGTCGGCGGCGAGCGTCCGCGCCCCGGCCTCCTGGGGCGTGGTGGTCCGGGCGGTGACGGTCCCGGCGGCCGCATCCACGCGGGTGAGCGCGGTGCCCGGTCCCAGCACCCACACGGCATCCGTGCCCACGGTGAGCTCCATCGGCACCACGGATCGCGCCGCTCCCGGTGCCGGGAACACCGCGACCGCACACGCGGTCGCCAGGACCACCCCGATGAGACCAGCGGCACGCATCGTGGTGAGGGTACCCGCCACCCCGCGAAACCCGGCGGGCGTGCCCGGGGCGCGAGGCCCCGGGCACGCCATCGCGCGTCATTCCAGATCGAGCTGCATGCTGCAGAAGCCCGTCTGGTTCGTGGGAGCGGGCGCCACGTACCGCACCAGGAATGCCTCACCCGGGTCGACGGTCTCGCCGGCGATGGCGGCCGTCCCGGTGCCGAAGCCCCCGGACCCCGAGGTGTCCACCCCGGCGACGCCCTGCAGGGGGCCGCCGCCGGCGGGTCGCTTCCACAGCCCGATGTTCGCGTTCCCGGCGGGCGTGGCGTCGAGCCAGGTCACCGTGACGCCCTTCAGCTTCGCGCCCACCGGCAGGCTCAGCGGCCCCACCAGCGCGTTGCCGGCGACGCTCGCGCTGGTGCAGGTTCCGGGCTCCACCAGGATGGGGGAGTAGTCGTACGGGCCCTCGATCCGCGATCCGAGGATGCTGCCGTCGACGATCAGGTCGGTGATGGGGCCCGGGGCGCCCGTGTCGCCCTTGGGCCCGGCCGGCCCGGCGGGGCCCGTCGCGCCCGCTGGGCCGGTGGGGCCGAGGTCACCCTTGATTCCGGGGATTGCGGCGATCTGCCCCGACGCGGCCCTGGCGATGCTGGCTCTCGCCTTCACGCTCAGGTCGGCGGCCTGGAGGGAGCCGTTCTTGACGTCCGCGCCCGTCAGGGACTCGTCCTTCACCTGCGCCCCGGTGATGAGGGTCGCCGCGACGGCGCCGCCGCCGAGGGTGAGTGCGATGGCGGCTCCGGCGACGATGAGCGCGGGTGACGGCCGGAGGCGCGTGAGGTTTCTGGGCATGCGATTCCTTTGGAGTCGGAAGGCGCTGTGGGGCCCGCGCTCCTTCGGTGTCGCGTCCGGGCACGTGCGAACACATGCCGGACCGCCACCCAACCCTTCCGGCCGGCGAGCCGGGCCGCATCCCGTGGGCGACGGATGGGATGCCCCGGTCCGGCCGGACCGGGGGTCCCGGGCGTGCCGGAGCCGATCCCCCGGAGCCGCCGGAGCGGCGCTGGGGGATCGGCCCCGAGACCGGCAAGCAGGGGAGCCCGGCCGGCGACCGCGGGAGGCGCCCACCAGGAGCTGCTCGCGCTCGGCGGGCGGTGAGCGTTGGTGGCTCCGGGGGTGCCGTCACAGAACGGCGTTCAGGAGTGCGTGGCAGGCGGAGTCGCGAAGTGATGTTAAGTGATTTACACTTCGCCCGGTGTCCGAGGCCCCATCCGATCCCGGCGACTCCCGGCGGCTCGCGCTGGCGTTGCACCGGGCCACGGCGCTCGTGGACCGCGTCGCCGACGCGTACCTGCGGCCCGCGCACGGGATCGGCGCATCGTCCTTCGCCGCCCTCGTCACCATCGATACCCTGGGTTCCGCGCGTCAGAGCGCGATCGCGGGCGCGCTGGGCGTCTCGCGTGCGGCCGTCACCCAGCGGATCGCCGAGCTGTCCGCCGATGGGCTGGTCGACGTGGACGCGGATCCCACGAACCGGCGGGCCCGGCTCGTCACGCTCAGCCCGGCCGGGCGGCGCCTGCTCTCGGACGCATGGGAGGGACTGGGGCGATCCGAGGACGGGCTCGAGACGGGCGTCGATCTGGTGGCGCTGCAGACCGCGCTCGACCGGCTCATCGCCAATGCGGAGGCGCACCTGGCCTCGCGACGGTCGCGGTGATGGGCGCGATGGCGGCCGCGGTGGTCTGGGCGTGCTCCAGGTGCTGGTGGCGGCCGGCCGTCCCCACGGACGGCTCGTCTGGGGCGGGCGGCACGAGGTGCTGCCCCGCCGCATGCGGATCGCCAGCGCCCTGTCGGTCCCCGTGTACGCCGCCATCGCGGTGGTGCTCATCCTCCGCGCCGCCGATTCGGCCACGCCGGCGGCGGACGCGGCCGCGTGGGTCATCACCGCGTACTTCGCCATCGGCATCGCGGTGAACGGCATCTCCCGGAGCCGCGCGGAGCGGATGGTCATGACACCCGCCTGCGGGCTGCTGGCGGCGTGCGCGTTCGTCGTCGCGTCGAGCTGACCGGCGACCTGCCGCCGCGGACGTGCGGATCACGTCTGCCGGTCCCGGTCCCGGCAGACGTGCGGGTCGTTCTACGCGAAGTACTCGGGCCGTGACACGTAGGTGTCGGCCACGAAGAACACTCCGGAGCGGTCCTCGAACAGCGCGCGCAGTCCGGCGAGGACCAGGTCGAGCCGCTCGTCGGGCATGATCGCGATGGTCAGGCTCAGCGCGTCATGGTCGTTGAAGAGGAGCCTGGCCTCGTGGTAGCCGGAGTGCCCGAAGCCGCCGGCCTGCGACAGCGCGGTCCAGCCGGTCACGCCGGACGACCTCAGGATGTCCTGGACGCTCGCCGAATCCTTGCCGCGCGCCACGATCTCGACCCGGGCCATCCGCACCAGGTCGTGGGCGGCCATGCGCCGGGCCTCGGTGGTCTCATCTCGGTGGCTCATGTTGTCATCTCCTTGATCCCGGCCTTCGCCGCGATCGGTTGCCAGGTCCCGTCCTCGATGCGTTCACACCACTGTCCGTCCGTGCCGTCCCGCGCCACGATGCTCACCCAGCGGCCGCGGACGAGGCGATCGAGCTGGGTTTGGCGGGAGATCACCCGCTCCACCTTCTCCACGGGCGCGTCGACGACCGCGAGCGGCCGCAGGGGCTGATGCTGGATGCGTGCGCCGTGCCGGACCGACTGCTCCGGCAGGCCGGTGCGGATATCGCCTCCCGGGCCCACGCGCACCCCGATGCCGGCGGTGACGTTGTGCAGCGTCTTCGACCCCGAGCCGAAGACATCGGGCGCCACCGTCGACCCGTAGTACTGCATCATGATCCACTGGCCCACCACCAGGGGGCCGGTGAGGATCACCGCCAGGGCCGCGTCGTCCGGGTCGAGCGCCTGGTCGTAGGAGTGCAGGAACACACGGCGCCCCAGGTTGCGGCCGCGGGTGAGCTCACGTGAGCCCACGACCATCGCGCCGCATCCGGCGAGCGCCCACTCGGGCCGGATCTGCGCCCAGTCGGCCGCCCGCGCCCGCACGTGCGCCGGCGCCGCCTCCGCGGTGCGCGGGGCGCCCGGCAGCTCCAGCGCGCGCTCCGCGGCGGCGGCCCGCCCGGCGGCGTGCAGGTGCTCCTGCAGCCGCAGCGCGTCCTCCATGTGCGTGGCGGGCACGCCGTCGAGGTCGAGCGTCACGAGGTCCAGCGTGGTGTCGTGAAGGGCGGAGACGACCACGGTGTCGTCCGGCAGGTCGAGGCCGCGCTCGCGCAGCCCGGCCCGCACCTCGGGCCGGTTCAGGATCGCCGCCGCCACCCGGGCGTTCGGCAGGCCCGGGTTCCCGCCGCAGGCGCCGCAGTCCAGGCCCGCCCGGTGCGGGTTGTTGGCGGCCGTCCCGCCGTGGCCGGCGAGCACCAGGAGGCGGGCGAAGCCGGACGCGAGGCCCATGGCCTTCAGCATCGCCTCGGCCCAGAACACCTGCTCGGCGTCGCCCATCCCGATGGTGATCTCGTCGCCCTCGCGTGCCGGCCGGTGCGAGGTGGCGGGCACCAGGCGCGCCGGCGGAGCCAGCCGGCGCGCGAGCCACCGCTCGATGCGGGCGGCGGCGCTGGGCGCCGAGGTGCGCAGCGCGGCGAGCACCACCATCGGCAGCCCGGCCGCCTCAGCGAGCGGATACGGGCTGGACGGGTCGTCCTTCGCCCGGTGCGCGGCGTGTTCGATCGCCGCCAGCAGGCGGAGCCTGCGTGAGCGGTGCGCGACCCGGTGCTCCTCGCCGGGGGCGGGCGCCTCCGAGATCTCGTGGCGCGGCGTCAGGATCACCGGGCACGCGTCGGTCGCGCCGGGCGCCTCGAGGGCCCGGAACCGCATGGGGATGGCGAAGAAGCCGGCGAACCCGAGCGTGGCGTACGGGCCGGCGGCCTCCAGGTGGCGCCGGATGCCCTCCGAGCGCACATCGATGCAGAACGCCAGCTGCGCCGCGGGCCGGGGCGGCCCCTCATCGGGGAGCGCGTCGATACGCGCCAGCAGCCGCCGCCGGAACGCCTGCTCTGCCGCGCCGAGCCAGAGCGCCGCGCGGCGCTCCGGCGGGATGGCGGCACGGGCGGCCTCGGCGGCCTCGGGTTCGCCCGCGCGGCCGGCGTGGCGCAGCACGGCGCCCGGGTCCACCGGGTCGGTGGTGTCCGGCACCTCGGGGGGCGTGTCCGGGCCCATGCCGTCGGGAACCAGCAGGGCCTCGAGGCTCAGCCGGACGGCCGCCAGCTCCACCATCACACCGATCGACGGACCGCCGCGGGAGTGGGTGGCGAGGTAGCGCAGGTATCCGGTGGTGCCCGGCAGGCGGGCCATCTGGCGGCGCAGCTCCAGGTCCCGTTCGCCGTCGGGCACACCGAGTCGCGCCAGCGCGAGGTCGATCGCCTCGGCGGGATCGTCCGGCAGCGCGGCGACGGCCCGGCGCAGGCCCCGCACGCCCAGACGCCATGCCAGCCGGTCGCGGGCCGCGGTGTGGCGCCACGACGCGTAGAGGCCGGCCGCCCTGGCGGGGGGCGACCAGCCGGCCCGGTCGTCGAGCCAGCACGCCACGACATCGGCGACCTCCCGGTCGACGATCCGTGCCGCGGACGGCGCGAGGCGCTCGGCGCGTGAGCGCACCGGCGCCGGCGTGGGCCGGGGGGTGTCCAGCGCGGCGAGCATCACGCCGCGCAGCAGGTCCGACGGCACCGCCGTCTCCGGCAGGTCGCGCGCGAGCGCCGCATCGATGTCGGCCCCGGTGATCTGCCCGGTGCGCCACGCCTCGGCGAGCTGATGTGCCGAGGGCATCATGTCGGCGCCGTAGAGGGCCGCGGCGCGGCGCATTCCGTCCTCGAACGGCTCGTTGTCGAAGCCCCCGAAGGGATTGACGGCGACGAAGGTCGACAGCGGCCACAGCGGCGGCACCACGTCGGCCGCCCGGGCCACCTGGGCCCGGATCCGCTGCCGCTTCGGGCGGTTCTCCCCGGCCCCCGGAAGGGGCGTGACCCGGCGGGTCGGCAGCCGGAACGGCTCGGGGCGGCCGAGGGAGCTGACGGTGGGGTAGAGGGCTTCGGCGGCCGGGGCGAGCCGGCGGCGCGGGCCCGGCAGGGACCGCACCACGGCGAGCACCACCAGCAAGGCCCCCACCGTGGCGATCACCGCCGTCGCCGCCACCATGGGGTCGGCCTCCGGCACGGCATCCGACAGGACGGCGATGCCGCCCTCCACGAACCCCACGTACGCCAGGGTGAGCACCGCGATGCCGGCGCCCGCGCCCGCGGCGCCGCCCGTGGTGAGCGCCGCGGCCCGCTCGACCAGGCCGCTGCCCGCCCGGGTCGCCAGCAGGGTCGCGCCCACCACCACCGGCAGCGCGGTGGCCGCCAGGAGGTTCCCGGCCACCGCCACCACCGCCAGCACGGCCAGCGCCGGCAGGATCACCAGCGCCGCGGTGAGCGCCGGGCGCGTGCCGGCCCCCAGCGGGCGCGGCGTGTCGCGCGTGCGGCGCACGCCGTCGATGGCGCCGCCGCTGGCCAGGAACAGGGTGGCCTTGAAGCAGCCGTGGGCGACCAGGTGGACTGCTGCAGCCGCGGGGGCCCCGGCGCCGATCTGCAGGAGCATGAAGCCCATCTGGGCGCGCGTGGACATGACCAGGCCGCCCTTCACGTCCGGACGCGTGAGGACCGCGGCGCCGCAGACCAGGACGCTGATCCCGCCGACCACCGCGGCCAGCACCAGCGCCTCGCCGGGGATGCCGGGCGTGGCCCGGATCAGCAGGTAGCCGCCGGCGTTCACGACGCCCGCGTGCAGCAGCGCAGAGACGGGGGTGGGGGCGCCGACGGTCCGGATGAGCCATCCCCCGCCTCCGAGCTGGGCGGCGCGGACCGCGGCGCCCGCGACCAGCAGGGCCCCGGCCACCAGTCCGATGCCCGAGTCGAGCGAGCCGGCGGCGTCACCGAACCGGTCGACGGGGACGTCGCCGACCCGGTCGATGATGATGGCGACCCCGGCGAGCAGCGCCAGGTCTCCGGCCAGCAGCGTCCCGGCGGCCCGCCCCGCGCCGGCCCCGCGCAGCAGCCAGATCACGGCCAGCGTGGTCACGATCCATGCGGCGGTCAGCGACGCCAGGGTCCCGGCGACCGCCGTGGCCCCCGCGGCGGTCGCGGCCGCGCCCAGGCCCACCAGCAGGCCGGCGCGCCTGCGGTCACCGTCCAGGTACCGGGCGGCGAAGCCGAGGACGATGGCGCTGAGACCGACCGACAGCAGCAGCACGACCGCCGACAGCCGGTCGACGATGGCCAGCGGCGCGTCGGCATCGCCGAGCCGGACGGGATCCGAGGTCAGGACACGCCCCAGCAGGGCCGCGGCGGCCGCCACACCCACCACGGCGAGGGTCGCCGCGAGCCGGCGCAGGATGGCTCGCTCACCCAGCGCCGCGACGATGCCCGCCGCGGCCGGGGCGGCCAGCGCGATGGCGACCAGGACGGTGAGCACCGGGGTCATGTGGGCGACGAGGGCAGAATCATGATCTCTAAGACATGACAATAGTGTCATGTGTTCACGATGCAAGCCCGATCGCCGCCCGGGATCGTCCGGGTCCGGGCGTTCGGTCCGGCCTCATGGAAGCCCGGCGTGGACGACACGGCGGCCATCAGCATCCCCCATGTGCGGGGCGGGGAGGTTGCGGGGGCGCAACCCGGCACGGCGGGCGAGGATCGCCGGCGATCCGGGGCGTATCCTGCCGCCGTGTGGGGCGAGACCGGCTGAGCCCCCTGGCGAACCCGGCCGACAGGAGCTGAGGTGGGCATTCCCGAGCCCGTGCTGCTGGTGATCCTCATCGTGGCGGGGACCGCGATCCTGGCGCTCGCGATCCTCAAGCTGGTGATGATCGCCGCCGGGCGCATCGAGCGCCGCATCGACCGGGCGGTCACCGGGCGGCTGTCGGCCATCTACGCCCCCGGCGAGATGCTCCGCTCGGAGACCATGGCGAACTTCTTCGGGGAGCAGTCCCGGGGCCCGGCGCAGATGCGCGGCAACGGCGGGCTGGTGCTCCTCGAGGACCGCCTGGTGTTCCACATGCTCGTCCCCGACCGGACGATCACCATCCCGCTGGAGGACGTGCGGGAGGTCTCGATCGTCCGGTCGCACCTGGGGAAGGCGGTCCGCCGGGACCTGCTGCACGTCCGATACTCCGTGCCCGGTGGCACGGACGCGATCGCCTGGTTCGTGCGGGAGCCGGAGGCATGGCGGCGCGCGCTCGAGGAACGCTCGCCCGGCCTCGCCGCGGAGGCATCGGGAACCGCGTAAACGGCCGGCCGGGGCGACCCGGCGAGCCCGTGAGGGTGGTGCGGGTGGGGCGCGTCGCGCCCCACCCGCGTCCCAGGTCAGTCGTCGTTGACGATGGTGACGATCCCGGTGCCGTCGGCGATGGCGCCGCCGCGGACCTGTCCGATGACGACCTCGAAGGTCTCGTCGGGCTCGCGGGTGCGGTCGCCCTCGATCTGCACGCTCAGGGTCGCGCTGGTCGCCCCGGCGGGGATCGTGAGCGTCTCGGCCGTCCGGCGCCGGTAATCGCTGCCCGCCGTGGCGGTGCCGTTACGGGTGCTCCAGACGATGGTGACCCGGTTGGTCCCGGGCGTCGCGATCGTCACGGGGACCTGGACCGTCCTCCGCCCGTTGCGGCCCTCCAGGGTCCGCACGTCGCCCACCGACAGGGTGGGGGTGGGGTCGTCGTCGGTGATCGTGCCCGTCGCCGTCGCCGTCGATCCGAGCACCGCCCCGCCGGTCACACCGGTCACCCGGATCTGCACGGTCTCGTCCGGCTCGTCCAGGGTGTCGGCGATCACCGGGACGGTGACCGTGGTGCCGGTCGCCCCGGCGGGGATCCGGGCGGTGCCGGTCGTGGTCCGGAAGTCCGTGCCCGCGGTCGCGGTGCCGCCGGTGGTGGTGCCCCAGCTGACCGTGACGTCCGCGGTGGCGGGGCGGTCCAGGGTGATCGGGAACGAGAGGGTTCCGCCCGCCGGCGGGTTGCCCTCGGCGACCGCCAGGGAGTTCTGGGGCCGAAGGGTCGGGGTGATGTTCTGCATCGTCCACGACACCGACGGGGTGCCCGACAGGTCCGTGAACGACAGGTCACGGATACCTGACCCGGCGGCGATCGAGAGCACGTAGGCGCCGGGAAGCACCGTCGCCGAGCCGAGCCCCGACACCGTGTAGGTGGTCCCGCTGCCCGACACCGTCACGCCGGTGAGCGGCACCGGCTGCCCGTCGCGGGTGAGGGAGAGGTCGGTGGCGTCGAACCCGACCACCTCCTCGGTGAAGGTGACCGGCACCGAGCTCACCGGGGTGGTGCGGCCCGCGGCCGCCGTGTCGGTGGGCGAGAGCGTCCCGAAGCTCCCGCTGGGCGCACGGTTCACCGTCCAGGTGGAGGTCGCCCCGGCGAACGCCCGGCCGGCGCGCTGGTCGGTGATCCCACCCGGGGCGACGGTCAGGACGTAGGTGCCCTCCGGGGTGAGGACCCCGGTGGTGTTGAGGATGTTCAGCTCCCGGATCGGGTTGAAGCCGACGATGTCGGTCAGGTCGACCGGGGTGCCGTTCCGGGTGAGCGTCACATCGGAGATGTCGAAGCCGTTCACGGGCTCGCTGAACCGGACCGACACGATGTCGTCGGCCCCCACCGGCGGGTCGGCGCTCCTGGTGATGGTCGCCGTCGGCGCGTCGAAGTCCACCACGAACGACGCCGACACCGGCACCTCCACGTTCACGCCGTCGGCGATGCCGCGAAGGGGCGCCGGGGCGAGGTTGTCGTTCAGCGTGAGGGTGTAGATCCCCTCACCGGCCGTCTCCTCGGCCAGGCCGGACAGCTGCCAGTTCGTGTCCGCTCCCGTCACGGTTCCCGAGATGGCGACCTCGGCGCCCGCCGGGCAGAACCCGTCACCGCACACGTCGCTCGAGACACCACGCCGCACCAGGGCGAAGTCCCCGGCGTCCAGGCCCGACACGGCCCGGGTGAACAGCACCGGCACCGTGTCGATGCCCGTGGTCTGCGGGGCCGTCGGCACGTCCAGGGTCGCCAGCAGGCGCCGGTTCTGCCAGATCACCCGCTGTGCCCCCAGCAGCGGGTTCCCGAGCGTGTCGGTGAGCCCGGTGGCGTCCACGGTGAGGGTGTACTCACCCGGCGCCGCGGTGAGCGCCCCGAGGCCGTTGACCCTGTAGTAGGTCCCGGTGAACGTGATCACGAAGTCCACCGACACACCGTCGAGCGGCACCACGACGTCGTCGCGCAGCAGGCGCAGGTCCTCCACACCGAGCCCGGAGATCTCCGCGGACGGAACGATCCGGACGTCGTCGGCCGGGGTGAACGCCGGCGTGGTGGGCGCCCCCACGATCGACACGGTCGGGACATCCCAGCTGAACGACGCGTTGCCGCGAAGGCGGGCCGTATCGGCGGTTTCGATCGGCGCCCCGGTGTCGGCGATCGTGATGGTGTGGGTGCCCGTGAGGCTGTAGCCGGCGGCCCGCAGCGCGGCCACGACACCGCGCACCGTGAACGAGGTGCCGGGGGAGTCGCCGATCACGGTCACACCGGTGAGGGTGCCGAGCCCCACCGACTGGCCGCCCGGCAACGTCACCTGCAGGTCCTGCGCTCCGAAACCGGACACCGGGGCATCGAAGGACACGGTGATGTCTCCGCCGCCACCTCCTGCGGCGATCGTCGCGGTCGGCCCCAGGATCCGGTAACTCACCGAGAGCGTCGCCGCCTCGCCGTTGGTCAGGTTGGCGAGCTCCGCCGTCACGAGGGCGCCGCTGAAGTCGACGAAGCTCGACCCGCCGCCGCCACCCCCGTGCCCCGCCGGGATGTTCAACCGTCCGGAGGTGGTCTGGCAGTCGGGGGCCTGCCCCCCGGTGCCGCCCGCACCGCCGCCGGTGAAGCCGTCGCCGCCCTTGCCTCCCCCGCCGGCCGCCGGACCGCCAAGGCTGTTCGAGCCGTCCGCTCCACGCGTCCCCGGCAGGACGTTGCAGCGGATGCTGAAGGGGTCGTTTGCACTGGTGTCGATGCCGGCCGCGCCCCCGAGGCCGGCCGCGCGCAACTGGAGGACGTCGCCCGTCCCCTGCACGCCCGAGAAGGCGCCCGTGCCGCCGCCGCCGCCGCCCACGTTGAACCGCGTCTGGCCCGGCGTCCCCGTTTCAGCGCGACCTCCGGGCAGGCCCGCGTCGCCCCCGCCGCCGCCGCTCGCGTATTCCGACAGCGCGCCGTCGTCCTGGGCAAGGACCACTCCCCGGCCGGCGCCGCCCCCGCCGCCGGCGACCAGCAGTGGGTACGAGGTGTTGGAGGGGTCGTTGAGCAGCAGCGCGGCGGGGTCGACCACCGTCGTCGGGGGCAGGACCTGGTCCAGTTGCGCCCGCCCGCCGGTACCCCCGACGAACACCGCGACCTCCGTTCCCGAGGTGAGCGGGAACCGGGCCGTGACCTGCGCCGGCCGCCCGCCGGGGTTCGAGGGACCGAAGAACCTCCCGGCGGTCTCGGCTCCGGCGCCGCCGCGGCCGGTGACCGTGAGCGGTCCGTCGATGTCGGCGGGCACCGTCCACCGCTCCACGCCTCCCCCGGGGAATGCGCAGGTGCGCACGCCCTCGGATGCGGTGCAGGAGGGGGCCGCGGACGCGGACTGCGGCGCGACCGCCGCGAGGCCCGCGGCGGCCACCATCAGGGACAGGGTGCGCCGGGCGCGGCGGCCCGTGCAGACATGCGACATGGGCGCTCCTTGAGCGTGAGAACGGGCCGACCGTGGGGTTCGACCACGGCTGTATACAAATGGCCTGACTCGCCGAAAACTGGACGAACGTGCAGGTGCTTCATCCCTCGCGAGACGGCCGCCACCGTTCCGTAGGCGATGCGGCACCACGCGGCGCTCGACGCATTTCGCGCCCCACCGCGGCGATCGCCTGCGTTTCGTGCGCGGTGTCCACACGGGCTTCGCCCGCGATGGGGACGGCGTTCACCGCCGCGGATGAAGATCGCCTGTCTCGGGCCGGGTGGAGGGGAGTCGATGTCGGAAGCGGCAAGCGAACCCAACACGGAGGCGGCCATGAACATCGGTGCAATCGGCGGTGCGGGGATGCCCTCGTTCGATCCGTCGCAGATGCAGGCCAGGCGCGACCAGATGATCGACACGGTGGCGCAGGGGCTCGGAATCTCGGCGGATGAGCTCGCGTCGCAGCTCAACGGCGGGGCGAGCCTCGCCGAGGTCGCCCGCGCCAAGGGCGTCGGTCGCGCGGAGCTGACCGAGATGATCTCGGTGAACGCCCCGGGCGGCATGACTCCCCCCGCGGGCATGGTGAACCAGCTCATCGACTCGGAGGGGCTGCGGCCTCCGAACATGGAGCAGATGAAGGCACAGATGCTCCAGGGCCTTCAGGGCCTCGGCGGCGGGGATGACATCGCGAGCCTGCTGGACCGGTTGATGCAGGGTGAGGACCGGAATCAGGTCCGCGCGGAGTCGGGTGTCGACGCCCGGGCGTTCACCGACCTCCTCCAGCGCAGCTTCGGGTTCAACGCGCTGGCCTGACCGCGCTCAGGCGTTTCCAAGGCTCGCCACAGGGGTTCCACAGGGCCCTCGGTCAGAACTGTCCCATGGCCGGCGCCACCCGGCGCCGGTCCATGGGACGGCCAACCGATCGATGGGAGCCTCATGCCGCACATCAGTCTGCGACAGCGCCTGCTGGCAGCGGGATGCCTCACCGCCCTCCTCATCTCGGCGACGGCGCTCGCCGGGTGCGGTTCCGACGATGACCAGGGGGCCGGCGTCGCGAGGGCCGATGACGGCGCCGGCACCGTGGCGACCACGGTGGCCTCGGTGGACCGCAATCAGGCGTTGCTGGACCTCGCGTCGTGCATGCGCGGCCAGGGCATCGATTTCCCCGACCCCACGCCGGACGCGAACGGCGATCTGCAACTCGACCCGGGCAACCTGAGGAACATCGACCAGGACGAGTTGCAGCGCGGCCAAGACGCGTGCGAGCGGGAACTCCAGGACGTCCAGGGGGTGCTCGGGATCGACCAGACCGAGCAGAACGATCAGTTCCTGCGGGTTGCCCGGTGCCTGCGGGAGAACGGGCTGGAGAACGTCAAGGATCCGCAGCCGGGGCAGGTGGGGCCGGGCGCCCTGGGCATCGACCCGAACGACCCGGACGCGCAGGCCGCCATCGAGGCCTGCCAGGACCTCATCTCGCTGCCCGGGGGTGCGCGGTGACCCGTGGCATGTTCACCGCACGGCGGCTCTGGATCGCCGTGCCCGTCGCCGCGGCGATCGTCGCCGGAGGGGCGCTCATCGCCGCGTCCGCGAGCGGCGATGACGGCGATGGACGTGGCGAGCCCAGCACGGGCACCGCGACGGTCGCGCGGGATGACATCGCGGAACGCGAGACGGTCTCGGGGACCCTCGGCTTCGATGACCAGCGGGCGGTGCTCGCAACCGCCCAGGGAACCGTCACCCGTCTGGCCGGCGAGGGCGCCACGGTGGCGCGCGGGGATGTGCTCTACCGGGTCGACGATGCGCCGGTGCGTCTGATGTACGGCTCGGTGCCCGCATACCGGCCGCTGGCGTCCGGTGTGGACGATGGGCCGGACGTGCGCCAGCTGGAGGCGAACCTGCGGGCCCTGGGGTACGACGAGGACCGGGATCTCGTCATCGACCGGCACTGGGATGGCGCGACGACCGCCGCCGTCGAACGCTGGCAGGACGACATCGGGGCGGAGGTCACCGGCAGGGTCGACCTCGGGCAGGTCGTCTTCCTCCCCGCCGGGACGCGGCGCATCGCATCCCACCAGCTGTCCGTCGGCCAGCCGGCCCGGCCGGGGCAGCCCGTGCTCACGACCACCCTCACCGCGCGGGCGGTCACCGTGCAGCTGGACGCCCGGCGAACCGATCTCCTCCAGACCGGGCGGGTCGCCATCGTGAAGCTGCCGTCCGGGGAGCGGGTGAACGCGACGGTCACCGAGGTCGGGGCCACGGCCACGCAGCCCCGCGGGGGCGGAACGCCCACCATCGCCGTGACGGTCGCCATCGAGGACGACGCGACGATCCGGGAACTCGACTCGGCACCAGTGGACGTCGAGATCGCCGGTCCCACCCAGAAGGACGCGCTCGTCGCGCCGATCACCGCGCTGCTGGCGGTGGAGGGGGGCGGGTACGGCCTCGAGGTCGTCGAGTCCGACGGGAGCCACCGCATCGTGCGGGTGGAACCGGGCGTCTCGGCCGACGGGCGGGTCGCGGTGACCGGGGACGTCGCCGAGGGCGCGACGGTGGTGACGGCCCGATGAGCACCCCCACACTCGAGCTCCGCGGCGTCCGGAAGGTGTACCCCGGCGGGGTCGAGGCGCTCCGGGGCATCGACCTCCGCATCGACCGGGGAGAGCTCACCGCGATCGTGGGGCCATCCGGGTCGGGGAAGACCACCCTGCTCCACGTCATGAGCACTCTCGACCGCCCCAGCGCCGGGACGGTGATGGTCGACGGCGAGGACGCCTCGGCGCTCTCGGAGGAGCGGCTGGCGGGCCTGCGAAGCCGCCGAATCGGGTTCGTCTTCCAGCAGTTCTTCCTCATCGACGGCATCTCCGCCGTCGAGAACGTCGCCACCGGGCTGCTCTACCACGGCATCCCCTCGGGCGAGCGCATCGCACGGGCCACCGAGGCACTCGACCATGTGGGGCTCGGCCACCGGCTCGACCACGTCCCGGCCAAGCTGTCCGGCGGGGAGCGCCAGCGCGTGGCGATCGCCAGGGCCATCGTCGGCAGGCCCGCCATCGTGTTCGCCGACGAGCCCACCGGCAACCTGGACTCCCGGGTCGGCACCGAGGTCATGGGGCTGCTGCGGACCCTCAACCGGGAAGGCACCACCATGTGCGTGATCACCCATGACCGGGACCTGGCCGACTCGCTGCCCCGACGCGTCCAGGTCCGCGACGGCCAGATCGTCGGGGACCGGAGGTCGTGATGACACCCACTCCCACCAGCCGGCTGCTCCCACGGGATCTTCTGCGTCTGGGGGCGCTCGGGCTCCGGACCCGCCGGATGCGGGCCGCCCTGTCGGTGCTGGGCATCGCGATCGGCATCGCCGCCCTGGTCGCCGTCGTCGGCATCTCGGAGTCCAGCCGCTCCGACCTGCTGAACCAGCTCGACAGCCTCGGCACCAACCTCCTGTCGGTCGCCCCCGGCCAGTCGTTCGCCGGCGGCGAGGCCACCCTCCCCGACACCGCCCGTCCGATGATCGGCCGGATCACCCCCGTCCGCGAGGTGTCCGAGGTCGCCAACCTGGACACGACGGTGCGCCGCACCGACTACGTCGACGAGAACGAGACCGGCGGCATCCAGGTCACGGCGGTGGAGCCGGGGCTGCTGGAGACGGTGTCCGGAACCGTCGCCGCCGGGACGTTCATCACGCCGGCGAACGGCGCGTTCGAGAGCGTCGTCCTCGGCAGCGTGGCCGCCGAACGACTGGGCATCACCGACGTGGGGACCCGCGTGTACATCGGGAATCGTTGGTTCACGGTGGTCGGGATCCTCGAGGAGCTCCCGCTCGCGGGAGACCTCGACCGCTCGGCCTTGGTCGGTTTCCCGGCCGCGACCCGCCACTTCGGGTTCGGTGAGCGACCCGACACGTCGAAGATCTACCTCCGAACCGACCCCGGGCAGGTCAACCAGGTCCGCGACGTCCTGGCCGCGACGGCCAACCCGGACGATCCGAGCTCCGTGGATGTGAGCCGCCCCTCGGACGTGCTGGAGGCGCGCGCCGCCGCCGACGACGCCCTCACCGCGCTGTTCCTCGGGCTCGGCCTGGTGGCGCTGCTGGTGGGGGGCATCGGTGTGGCGAACGTCATGGTCATCGCCGTGCTCGAGCGACGCCAGGAGATCGGCCTGCGGCGGGCGCTCGGGGCGACCACACGGCACGTCGGCGGCCAGTTCCTGACCGAATCGCTGATCATGGCCGGGCTGGGCGGGCTGCTCGGGGTCGTCCTCGGGATCGGGGTGTCGGTCGCCTATGCGGCGGTCAGCGGCAGCGGGATCCTGATCCCCGCCTACGCGCCGCTGGGCGGACTGGTCGCGGCCATCGGCATCGGCGCGGTCGCGGGCCTCTACCCGGCCCTGCGCGCCGCGCGACTCTCGCCCACCGACGCGCTGCGCGGAGCGTGAGCTCGTGCCGGCCGATCGGCTCCTGATCGCCGACCCGGACCCGGCGATGCGCCGAGACCTCGCCAGGGCCCTGGCCCGGGAGGGGTTCACACCCCTGCTGGCCGGGGACGGCCCGACCGTGCTCCGACTGGCGGGCCGGTCGGAGATCCTGGCGATGGTCATCGCCGACGACATCCCGGGACTCGACGGGGTCTCCGCGTGCCGCCGGCTGCGCGAGGCGGGCAACGGCGTCCCGGTGGTGCTCGTCGCGCGGGCGGATGACCCGCGTGCCCGCGCGGCCGGGCTGGACGCCGGCGCCGACGACTACCTGGTCCTGCCGCTGCTGCTGCCGGAGCTCGTGGCGCGCCTGCGGGGACTGGTGCGGCGCGCGCACCCCTCCTCCGCCCCGGCGGCCCTGTCCTGCGGCGACATCGTCCTCGATCCCGCGGCCCGCCGGGCCACCCGCGCCGGGCAGGCGCTGGAGCTGACCGCCACGGAGTTCCGCCTGTTGGAGCTCTTCATGCGCAATCCGGAGCGTGTCCTGGCGTCCTCGGTCATTCACCGCCACCTGTGGGGCTCGGCCCCGGCGGGTACCAGCGACCCGCTCCCGGTGCACCTGGGCGGACTGCGCAGAAAGCTCGAGGCGCTCGGGCGCCCGCGGGTGATCCACCACGTGCGCGGCACCGGCCACGTGCTGATGGCCGGGTCGCACTCAGGAAACGCACAGGGAACGTCAAGCCGGCGCTCAGGACCGGCGCCCAGACTGGAGGCATGAACCCACCTGAGCTCGTCCTCGACATCCACGGACTCACACGGCGCTTCGGCGACCGTGTCGCCGTGGACGACCTCTCCCTGGCGGTCCCCGCGGGGAGCGTGTGCGGTCTGGTCGGACCCAACGGGGCCGGCAAGACCACCACCATCCGCCTGCTGCTCGGCCTGCTGCGTCCCGACTCCGGTGAGGGGACGGTCCTCGGCCTGCCGATCACCGACCCCGCGGCGTACCTGCCGCGGGTGGGCGCCCTCATCGAGGGCCCCGCCTTCTATCCGGGCCTCACCGGTCGCGAGAACCTCACCGTGCTCGCCCGCCTGTCGGCGCTCGACGGGTCCCACGTCGAACGGGCGCTCCGGCGGGTGGAGCTGGCCGACCGCGCCGATGACCGGTACAAGGCCTACTCGCTCGGCATGAAGCAGCGCCTGGGCATCGCGGCCGCGCTGCTGGGCGATCCGGACCTCGTGTTCCTGGACGAGCCCACCAACGGCCTCGACCCCGCCGGCATTCGGGAGATGCGCGGCCTGATGGCCGGACTCGCCCAGGACGGCACCACCGTGCTCGTGTCGAGCCACCTGCTGTCGGAGGTGGGTGCCGTCTGCGACCACGTGGTCGTGATGGCGCGGGGATCGCTCCGGTACTCCGGGCGGGTGGAGGACCTGGCGGGCGATGAGCCGCGGATCAGCCTCCGGGCCGAGGACCCGGCGGATCTGGCCGGGTTGGCGGCGCTGGCCACCGGGATGGGCTACCCCGGCGCAATCCGCGACGACGATCTCGTCATCACCGCGCCCGCGGCCCAGGCGGGCGAGCTGAACCGCCGCGCGATGCTGGAAGGCATCACCCTGGTGCGCATCGAGCCCCACGCCATGGATCTCGAGGATGCGTTCTTCTCACTGACGGGAGCGGCCTGATGAACGGCATCGCACGGGCATTCGCGAGCGAGCTGCTGAAGCTGCGCTCCCTGCGCCGGATCGGCCTGCTCTGCTTCTCGGGCGTTGCCGCGCTCGCGGCGGTCATCACCGTCGCGACGGCGGGCAGCGACGCGTTCCAGGGGCCGGCCAACAACTTCGACCTGACGCTGGAGGAGATCACCGGCTCCGGCGGCCTGGGCCACGCGCTCAGCGGCGCCTCGACGCTGATCGGCGTCGTGGCGCTGTCGCTGACCGCATGGGGGTGGGGCCAGGAGTACTCCAACCGCACCCTCCAGGGACTGCTGGTGCGCCTGCCGCGCAAGCTGTCGCTGCTGGCCGGCAAGCTGGGTGCCACGCTGGCGCTGGTGGCGGTGGGGATCGCCATCGGCGTCCTCGTCGCGGCGGCGGCGGCCGCGATCACCGCGGTCGCCCAGGGGTTCGACACCGGTGAGTGGTGGACCGCCGGAGGGCTCTCCGATGCGGCGTGGACCGGGATGCGGGTGATCCTGTCCGGCATGGCGTGGTCGGTCGGCGGCGCCTGCCTGGCGGTGCTGCTGCGCTCGCCCGTCGCGGCCATCGGCGTGGGGCTCGCGTACGCCCTGCCGCTGGAGACGCTCTTCACGCAGGCCGTCGACGGCGCCGAGCGGTGGATGCCCGGGAGCCTGCTGAACGCCTTCGTGCTGGGCGGCGACCAGGGCATCGGCCTGGGGCGGTCGGCCTTGGTCGCGGCGGTGGAGATCGCAATACTCGCGGCGGTGACCGCATGGGTGTTCACTCGGCGCGTGGACGATGCCTGACCGGTCGGGGGCACGGATCCTGGTCGTCGACGACGAGCCGGGCATCACGCAGCTGCTGGCCACGGCGCTCGGATACGAGGGATTCGAGGTCCGCACCGCCGCGAGCGGTGCGGACGCGGTCGCCGAGGCCCGCCGGTTCGATCCGGAGCTCGTGGTGCTCGACGTCATGCTGCCCGACCTCGAGGGGTTCGAGGTCTTCCGGCGCATCTCACGGCCCCGGGACGTCCCCACGATCTTCCTGACCGCGCGGGACTCGGCGCAGGACAAGGTGCGCGGGCTCACCATGGGCGCCGACGACTACCTCACCAAGCCGTTCAGCCTCGAGGAGCTGGTGGCGCGCGTGCGGTCGGTGCTGCGCCGCGCCGGCGCGCGCGACGCGTCCGGCGAGCGTCGTCCGGCCCTGGGGGTCGGGGCCCTGGAGATCGACGACGACGCCCGCACCGTCACCTGCGATGGCGTGCGCGTCGAGCTCACCCCGACCGAGTTCACGTTGCTGCGCTACCTGGTCCAGAACGCCGGCCGGGTGCTCAGCAAGCGGCAGATCCTGGATCACGTCTGGGCGTACGACTTCAACGGCCAGGCCAACATCGTGGAGATCTACGTGAGCTACCTGCGTCGCAAGCTCACGCCCCTGGGGGCGCCGC
>LNFM01001134.1_pt1 | contig 91537 bp, 91 predicted proteins | sample 596031 | NCBI WGS metagenome assembly LNFM01 (sample SAMN04254537, study PRJNA301005) | activated carbon metagenome | isolation source: dual media filters at the Ann Arbor, Michigan drinking water treatment plant | place: USA: Ann Arbor | reverse complement strand
CCAGTGTTGACGGCTGCGTGCGGGAGCGCACCGGCGCCAGCGCCTATACCGACGACAGCATCGACGTTGGTGGAAGCTACCGCGGCAATGGCCGGTTCACGGACATCGATCTCACCGAGTGGCGCCAAGGCTATTTCTGCCCTTCGGCCCAGATCGTACCGCTGACCGAGGACAAAGATATATTGACCGGGTCGATCGACCGCTACATCGCGTCGGGCGCGACGGCCGGCCATATCGGTGCCCAGTGGGCATGGAACCTCATCTCACCGAATTTTGCGACCCTGTGGCCGTCCGACAGTGAACCGGTCGCCTACAATGACGGGCGGACGACCAAGGCCGTCATCATCATGACCGACGGCATTTTCAATATGGCCTATGAAAACGGCAATTCCAGTGCGCAGGCGCTGTCGATCTGCACGGCTCTCGGCGCAACCGGCATTAAAGTTCACACGGTGGCCTTCGATGCGCCTGCGTCGGCGAAAACCATGCTGCAAAACTGCGCCACGCGGGCCGGCGGGGACTTTCACGATGCGGCCGATGGCGATGAACTTCGCCAGGCGTTTTTGTCGATCGCGAACTCGCTCAATGGCTTGCGACTGACGCAGTAGCGGTCTTAAAGCAGAAAAATGAAAAGGTCCGCCGCCGTGCGGGCTTTTTTCGTTGCGGCCGAAGCCAAGTGTGGCGTTGCGGGCCTAGGAGGCCTGCTGGGCTTTCGCTAATGTCGTCGCTCTCATCGGAGTGCTTATGACATCGCCCGCCCAACCGAAGCGCCGCATTCTGGCGCGCATGCTGCTTCTTGTTCTACTCGCCGGAGTAGCATTTATTGCCATGCGGCTTGGCTACGTTCCGCAACGTTTCAGTCCGTTCCCGCCGATCGCCCTTGATGCGCAGCCGACCTGGTTTGTCGACAGCCGGCTGGCGGCGCTGCGCCTTGACCGGCCATTGTGCGACGCGATTTTAAAGGACCCGCACATCGACGCCGCTGCGATCGTCGATCAGCCCTACAAGAACGGCTGCGGCTGGCAAAACGCCGTCAAGTTTACCCGCGCGGGTGGGGCGCAGATTGGAGCAGAGAAGCTGACCTGCGAAATGGCCGCCGCGCTGGCCTTATGGATCGAGCATGAGGTACAGCCGCTGGCGCAAGCCACATTCGGCGCGCGCGTTGCCTCCATCGGCGATATGGGAATCTATGACTGCCGCAACATTGTCGGCAATCCGTTGATGAAGAACATTCGCAGCCAGCACGCAACGGCCAATGCCATCGACATTTCCGGCTTCACACTTCAGGGCGGCCGGCAGATCAACATTCTGCGTGACTGGCCCGGCAATGGAACAGAGGCCGCATTTCTCAGAGAAGCCCACCGACGCGCGTGCAAATATTTTCGCGTTGCGCTCGGGCCCGACTACAACGCGGCGCATAAAAACCACTTCCACTTCGACCGCGGGGCCTTCTCGCGCTGCAAATGATCAGCCGCTCAACCTACAAATGACGGCGGAGGGTTGATCCCTCCGCCGTCCTTACTTTTTCTTACGCAGATCAGACAGTGCGCTTGTTTTGGCGATTTTCAATGAGGTCATCGACAACCGCCGGGTCGGCGAGCGTCGAGGTGTCTCCCAGACTGCCGAATTCGTCCTCGGCGATCTTACGCAGGATGCGGCGCATGATCTTGCCAGATCTCGTCTTGGGAAGACCAGGAGAGAACTGAATCAGATCCGGCGAGGCAATCGGCCCGATTTCGCGGCGCACGTGAGCGACCAACTCCTTACGCAGTGCATCGCTGGGTTCGATGCCGTTGTTGAGCGTCACATAGCAATAGATGCCTTGGCCCTTGAGGTCATGCGGATAGCCGACGACCGCGGCCTCGGCCACTTTGGGATGTGCGACGAGTGCGCTCTCGACTTCGGCCGTTCCCATGCGGTGACCGGAGACGTTGATGACGTCGTCGACGCGACCGGTAATCCAATAGTAGCCGTCTTCGTCGCGCCGGCAGCCGTCGCCGGTGAAATATTGACCGGCGTAGGCCGAGAAGTACGTTTGCACGAACCGCTCATGGTCGCCGTATATGGTTCGGCTCTGCCCCGGCCAGCTGTCGAGGATGACGAGATTGCCGGATGCGGCGCCTTCGAGGCGGGCGCCCTTGTCGTCAACGAGGGCCGGTTGCACGCCAAAGAAGGGGCGCGTTGCCGAACCAGGTTTCAACGCCGTGGCGCCCGGCAGCGGGGTAATGAGGATGCCGCCGGTTTCGGTCTGCCACCATGTATCGACGATGGGGCAGCGGCCGTCACCAACCACATTGTAGTACCACTCCCAGGCTTCGGGATTAATCGGCTCGCCGACCGAACCCAGAATGCGCAACGAGGAGCGGCTGGAGCGGCTCACAAAATCGTCGCCCTGCCCCATCAACGAGCGAATGGCGGTCGGCGCGGTGTAGAAGATGTTGACCTTCCACTTGTCGACGACGTGCCAGAAGCGAGAGGCTGTGGGGTAGTTCGGGATTCCTTCGAACATCAGCGTCGTGGCGCCGTTGGCGAGCGGGCCATAGATGATGTAGCTGTGACCCGTGACCCAGCCAACGTCGGCCGTGCACCAGTAAATGTCACCGTCGTGATAGTCAAAAACGTATTGATGGGTCATCGCGGCATAGACGAGGTAACCGCCGGTGGTGTGCACGACACCTTTCGGCTTGCCGGTCGAGCCGGATGTGTACAGGACGAACAGCGGGTCTTCCGCGTTCATGGCCTCGGGCGGACAGTCCGCCGAGACCTTGGCGGCTTCTTCGTGCATCCAAAAATCGCGTCCCGGTACCCAGTTGATCGGATTGCCGGTGCGGCGAACAACGAGAAGCTTGGTTCCGGCAGCGGCGCCTTCGAGGGCGATGTCGGCGTTTTTCTTCAAGGGCACGTTTTTGCCGCCGCGCACGCTTTCATCTGCGGTGATAATGACGCGCGATTGCGCATCGTCGACGCGGTTCTTCAAACTGTCGGGTGAGAAGCCGCCGAAGACGATCGAGTGGATGGCGCCGATCCGCGTGCAAGCGAGCATCGCGTAGGCAGCCTCGGGGATCATCGGCAGGTAGATCGTGACGCGATCGCCCTTTTTGACGCCGTGCGCCTTCAGTACATTGGCAAAACGACAGACGCGCTCGTGCAGTTGTTTATAAGTGATCTTCTCGTCGAGCGTCGGATCGTCGCTTTCCCAGATGATCGCGACTTGATCGCCCCGCGTCGCAAGATGGCGGTCGATGCAATTGGCCGACACGTTGAGCGTGCCGTCCTCGAACCATTTAATCGAAACATTATCCGGAGCAAACGAGGTGTTCTTGACCTTCGTATACGGCGTGATCCAGTCGAGCCGCTTTCCGGCTTCACCCCAAAAACCGTCGGGATCGTTTACCGAGCGATTATAGAGTTCCTTGTACTGGGCCTCGTCCAGCCAAGCAGCCTTCTCCCAGTCAGGTTTGACCGGGTACACCCTGTCGGACATTCGCTTCTCCTCCCGAGCTTATTTTTGTCCGCATTATGGGAGGACGTGCGGCGGCGCACAACTGATAGATCGTACGAAACAGAAGGTCGCATTTTGCAGCGCAATGGAGGGGTGAATGCGCCCGTTAATCTTGATCAGCGCAGGGCCCAAACCGCTGTTCTCTTAACCAGCGAATCTTCCAGTTCGCGTGTCACTTGGACTTCATATTCGGCAAGGCACACGAAGCGATCGGCCGGGAAATAGCTGCGCTGCGGGTCGCCGACGAGAATGTGGCCGCCGGCCGCCTGCGCTTTCGTCAGGTAGGCGAGGACGCGGTCGGCGAGCCGGCGCTCATAAAACAGGTCGCCGACGAGAACCGCGTCATGGCCGGCAATCGGTTGGTCGAGGAGATCGTCGGATGTGGTGGCAATCCGGACGCCGTTTGCCGAGGCATTCAGCTTAGCGGCCACGATAGCCAAGGGATCGACATCGGCCGCGAGGACCGATCGGGCACCAGCCTGCATCGCGGCGATGGCCGTCAGGCCCGAGCCTGTTCCCAAATCGAGCACATTCCTGTCTGCAACCTCGTGGCGGTTGTCGAGCATATAGCGTGCCAGGGCCTGACCGCCGGCCCAAGCAAACGCCCAGAACGGCGGCGGCACGCTCATCTCGCCCAATTGATCTTCCGTTTTCTGCCAGATTGGCAGCGACTCTTCGGCCAGATACAGACGGATTTCCGGCACGTGCGGGGGTGAAAGCAGCCTCGTATTCGCAATGATAAAATCGATGTCTCCAGGCTTATCCGTTCTTGGAAGCGAGGCTCTTGGGATTGAACTTGGCCATCCGGCACACTTCGGCCCACTCCTCCGACGTCACCGGTTGCACCGAGAGGCGCATGGATGTGACCAGGCTCATTTTTTGGAGCTTTGGATTGTCCTTGGCCTCCTGCAGCTTCACCGGTTTTTCAAATTCAGCCACCGCTTCGACGTCGACGCATTCCCATGTGCCAGTGTCGTCTTCGGGATCAGGATGGGCGGGCGCGATCACGCGGCAGATGCCGACGATCTGCTTGCCGATGTTGGAATGATAGAAGAAGCCGAGATCGCCAACGGCCATGGCGCGCATGTTGTTGCGGGCGAGGAAATTGCGCACGCCCGTCCAAGGCTCGCCTGTCGCCGACTTCGCTTTCAACATTTCATAGGAAAAAACGTCCGGCTCCGACTTGAAGAGCCAGTAACCCGTCGACACGATGGGCTGTGGCGCGGGCTGCCGAATACCGGACTTGCCGGCGCCCTTCTTTGCCAGTTTCTTGGTGGATGTGCTCGGAGGGGCTGCGAAGGTCTTTTTTGCGTTCATCAACCGAAACTCGCGAGGCGCACGGGCGTGGCGCGAACGGCCGCCACACATCACCGCTGCGCCATAGGATAGAACCGAAACATGTCGTGACAGATCACTCAAAACAACAAAAATTCCAATCCGTTCATAAACTTGTGTGCCATCTGTGGGGGACGATCGCAACGCTTCACATCCCTGACATGCCCGGTTAGTATCCCGCCCACCGAGGCGGTCTGACGAACCGATTCGAAACGGCGAACCGACTGGATGCAAGCTTGTGAATGCTCATGCCTCCCTTCCGGACTCGTGTCCGGCCCTGGTTCTGAATGCCGATTTCCGCCCCCTGAGCTACTATCCTTTGTCGCTCTGGAGTTGGCAGGAGACGGTGAAAGCGGTGTTTTTGGACCGCGTCAACATCGTCTCCGAATATGACACGACCGTTCGAAGTCCAAGCTTCGAGATCAGGCTGCCCAGTGTCGTTTCGCTCAAAACTTACGTCAAACCAGCCCTTTATCCCGCATTCACGCGCTTCAATGTTTTCCTGCGCGACCGGTTCAGCTGCCAGTATTGCGGCGACAAGCACGACCTGACCTTCGATCATGTGGTCCCCCGCGCGCGGGGTGGAATGACGAGGTGGGAAAACGTTCTTACGGCGTGTGCGCCGTGCAATCTCAAAAAAGGAAGTCAGTCGCTGCAGACTGCCGGCATGAAGCCGTTCCAGCCGGCGTACCGTCCAACCGTTTTTGAACTGCACCGCAACGGCCGCCTGTTCCCGCCCAACTATCTGCACGAAAGCTGGATGGATTATCTCTACTGGGATACGGAACTGGAAGAGTAAGCCTGCGGTGCAATCGCGCGATGATTGGAACGCGATACTCTCGCACCGTCTCGTTAATCGTTGTCCAAGGCTCGCACCGAATGTTCTTGTTCCAGCCGTGACAGCCGTGCCCGCGCCGCTGGTCTAGAACCCTCGTGTGAAAAGTACCGGCCACAGGAAACGAGGGACCGTGGATGCCAAAAATATTCTCCAGTTGGACGCTCAAGCGCAAGCAACGCAAAACCGTTACGCCGCCGCCAACAGATCGGCCAGGTCACAGCGACCTATGAAAAAAGGCCCCGCGTGCACGAGGCAGCGGGGCCGAAGTTTTGATTGGGACGAACTCACAACACCCGCTTGGCCGCCCGCAGGCGGTCAAACTAGGCAGCGCGCCGTTGCGGCGCGCTGCACAACGTCTGCGCAATCGCGTCGACCGCGCGGCTCCAGTCCAGCCCCGTGATTTCACCGGCCGACAACCCGAAGGCTTTCAGTGCGTCTTCCGGCGCTCCACCGTCGCGGAAAAAGCGGGCGCACGTTTGTCGCGCTACACCCTGCGCCTGCTGCCACTGCACCGGATTGACGTGATCGGGGTTCGAAAAATGGGCCATTGAACTCTCCATGGAAATACTGGACGACGCGACGTAGGACCGAGGTAGGTGGCAGACACAAAGAGTACGATGGCACCACTACGCAGAACCGTGTGATGCAGTGCCGTCCTGGACTGCTGGTCCCGCACTCGATGTGCCTGCCGTTTCGTTGCAGATCAGCTGCCGACAGCGGATCTGCGAATTCAGGGTTTGGCCGTCACGCGGCCTTCGACAATTCAGCGCCGCCAGATACGCCGGACGGCACCGCAAACTGGACTTCGACGTGACGCACAATATTCAAAACAACGTCAGATAGCGGCCGCCAGGCACTGAAAACGACAGCCTCTTCTTCGACGAACGCAGACGGAACCACTCGGACAATTTGGGACGGCATCGCTTTCCTCACGCTAACTTGGGACGCAACTGACGCGACGGACACAACACGAACGCACCACGACGGAAGACACGCTTACGACAGGTCGGCCATCAATCTCCGGGACCGTTCGCAAGACCTACTCAATGAACAATGCGACTGCGCGCGCTTCAGTCCCACGCCCCAAACTCTAATGTGTGGACAAGTGGGACCTGCGGGGGAGCAGTCTGGACAGACGCGAAGACGTTTCACGCCAGACCGCTCGCTTCAGGTTTTGGAACGTGCCTTGCAGCGCGCTCTGAGGGTGTGCAACGCAGACGCTACGGGGACGCAACACTTACAAAACGAATTGGCGGAACACGTCTGGCGGACGCCGTGTCAATTTCATCTGCGAAACGCCGGCAGAACGCTTACAACGCAACATTTCCTGCCCTACCGATGAGACGGGGAACGCAACAAACTTCCCCACGCGACCCTCCGTGACCCGCCCGGGGCACCTCGAAACTCTCGGTCGATCGACCTTGTGTTCCGTTTGCGTTCCGCGCTTGGTGTGAATTAACTGCCACACTCAGGCGCAAAAATGGCGGAGGCTAGTCCTATCCAAGGAATTACGCTTGCATTCCGTTCATGAATAGTTCGCTCCGGGACCTGAGGGGCCTGGGCTCGCGCAAAGACTGGCGACAAATTTTTAAGTATCTGAAATTAGATAACTTTTATGTCCTGGCTTCGGGCGACGAAGGCGGCTTGCAGCGTGATTGCTACCAGGGCGAGCGAAATCAGCACGTTCCAGCCGGCAAACGACAAGCCGAACAAGCGCCACGTCGCCTCATCGCACCGGACGACGCGCGCGCTCTCGAGACCCTTCAACAGATCGGCGGGATTGGCAGGTAAAGCTTGGGCCGCGGTACAGGTGTCCGGTCCCGGCCAGAACTGCCATTCGACGCCGGCATGATAACCCGCAACGCCAGCGTTTGCGAGGAACGCCAAGGCGACCGCAAAGAACACGAGTGCAGCAATGCGCGGCCGTTCTGCCACCAACGCCATGGCGACAAAGGTCAATGGAATTCCGGCATAGTAGGCGTAGCGCTGCATCAGGCACAGGGGGCAGGGCGTGTATCCGCCGAGATATTCGAACCCCAGCGCCAAAAGAATGATGCCGGTTGTAATAATAAGGGCGAGGCCGCCGAGGCGGTATGCGTTGGCATGGTCGGGGCGGATCGTTGTTTCTAGCATCGCAAGACCTCTGGTCGGCCGAATGGTCAATCTAGAACAGATACCTCACGGCTACGAAGCCACTGACGAGAACAACCAAAAAAACAGTCGTGACCAGCGTCAGACGCTTTTCGATAAAGTCGCGGATGGGCTCTCCGAAGTAATAGAGCAGCCCCGCGACGAGGAAGAACCGCATGGCTCGTGTAATCACGCTGGCCAGCATGAATTCGAAGAACGGCATGTGCGTCACGCCGGCGGTTATCGTCAGCACCTTATAGGGAAACGGCGTCCAACCTTTGGCGATGAGAATCCAGACGCCCCACTCGTTGAACCACTGCGTGAATTCGCCAAAGCTATCGGCCTTGCCGTAGAATTCAAGGATGGGCTGGCCGACGCTCTCGAACGCAAAAAAGCCGATCGCGTAGCCAAAGGCGCCGCCAATCACCGAGCCGATGGTGGCAAGTGTGGCGTACCACCATGCTTTCGCACGCTGGGCGATCACCATAGGGACCAGCATCACGTCTGGAGGTATCGGGAAAAACGAGCTTTCGACGAATGACACGCCGAAAAGGGCTGCGGGAGCACGGTCGCTCCCGGCCAGGGCCATAATCCAATCGTAGAGCCGTTTCATCATGCCCGTCGGGGTTAAAGGGGAACTGCCGGATCGTCTATGAGCGAAGTGTTGCAGGGGCATTGATGCGGGCCGTCACGCGGGCGGTACTCCGCGACAGCCGGCGGACGAGTTCATTGAGCACGAAGCGGCCTTCGTGACAGGCTCTGATCCGCGGGAGGCGGGCCAGCTGGCTGGATGAGCCGGTGGGCGCGATGCCAGGTCCTATGCAGGCGCGACTGATGCCTTCAGCGACGGCGCTGTCGGCGATGACTTCGATGACGCCAAGCGCGCCAAGCGCAGCAATCTCAGACGCCGCAGGCGCCAATCCGAAACGGCGCGCCATTTCCTCCAGATCGATGCCTTCCGTCAACCGCAGGCCCATCAGCAACATCTCGTCGGCCTGCTCCTCATTCGACAGGTCCGTTGCTTCGACGACGCCATGGCCGTCCGCTTCGACGCGGGCGAGCCACCGCTCGGGATTACGCTCGGTGACGGTTGCGGCGCGCGTGCCGTCTTGATCTACGATACGCCCGTGTGCGCCCGGACCGATACCGGCATAGGCCCCATACCGCCAGTACAGCAGATTGTGCCGGCTTTCGTCGCCAGCGGCCGCATGATTAGAGATTTCGTAAGCGGGGAGACCGGCGGTTGCGGTCATGTCCTGTGTGGTGGCGTAAAGGTCGAGCGCGGCATCGGCATCGGGAATGACGAGGCGTCCACGAGCGTGGAGTTCGGCGAAGGGCGTGTCGGGTTCTATGGTCAACTGGTACAGCGAGAGATGGCCGTTGGCCAAGTTGAGCGCTTCAGTAAGTTCGGCGCGCCAAGCCTCAGACGATTGACCCGGCCGGGCGTAGATCAAATCGAATGAAAAGCGTTCAAAGGTGCGACGCGCGACCTCAATCGCGGCCTTTGCTTCAGCGACCGAATGCAAGCGGCCCAGCCGCTTCAGTTCGTCGTCGCGCAGAGATTGCACACCGATCGAAACGCGGTTGACGCCCGCAGCGCGGTATCCGGAGAAGCGGTTTGCGTCGACGCTGTTGGGATTCGCCTCCAACGTGATCTCCGCTCCGGGTTGCACGGCCCAGAGCTTGGCAATGTGATTCAAAATCGCTGCGACGGTCTGCGGCTGCATGAGCGACGGCGTGCCGCCGCCAAAGAAGATGGAGTAAACCTCTTGGCGTCCGACCCTCGCCCTCACATGGTCGAGCTCGCGCAAGTAGGCGCTGAGATAGCGGGCTTCGTCCCAGCCGCCAAAACGGACATGGCTGTTGAAGTCGCAATAGGGACATTTCTGCGCGCAGAATGGCCAGTGAATGTAGATGCCGAACAGCGAATCTGCATCAGGCGACACTGGATGGGCCATCACGACTGCGCCGCCTCCGTCGCAGCCAGAAGCGCTTTGGCCAATGCACGCCAACGCGGCTCATCCGTCTTGTCTGCAACGGAATTTTCCAGCGCCACCATCAGCGTGCCCAGATCGACGCGAGCCCGGCCACGTCGCTCAAGATCGGCGCTCAGGTATTTGACGAAGGTCTTGAGTTCCTCGCGGGTGGAGATGTTGGCCGCCGCTGCGTGCAGGCCGTCGGCGTCGCGATTGGCATTGGGCTTCAAGGGTTCTGCCGAAATGTCGCCGAGCACGGCCTTTCGGAACGCGTCGAAGGCACGCGTGCGATGCGAGATCGCGTACTTATCCGCCGGTTCCATTTCGCCGAAAGTCACGTCGTGTCCGTCGGGCACGAACATGGGATCGTAGCCAAAGCCATTGCCCCCGCGCGACGGCCAGACGAGATGGCCAAAGACTTTGCCGGCGAAGGTTGCGGTCTCGCCGTCAGGCCAGGCGAGGCAGAGAACGGACGTGAAATTGGCGCGCGGGCCCGGCGCAGACCAGCCATGACGGGCGGTGATTTCTTCCGCGACCTTTTTCATCGCAAGGCCGAAGTCTTTTTGCGGTCCGGCCCAGCGAGCCGAAAAGATACCGGGTGCGCCGCCGAGGCAATCGACCTCCAAGCCGCTATCATCGGCAAGCGCGGTGAGGCGGGACGCTTGCGCCGCTGCCACCGCCTTGAGCTTGGCGTTGCCCTCGAACGTGGGCTCCGTTTCGTCGGGTTCTTCAAGGTTCAGCGAGCCCGCCGAAATCGCTTCCAAGCCATAGGGCGCGATCAGCTGGTTGATTTCCCAGACCTTGCCCTTGTTATGGCTCGCAACAACAAGCTTCGTTCCACGTGCAAGGCTTCGCATCACATCGATGCCCAAAGAAATATGGCTGTCGCAACACCGCCGAGGACAGTGCGAATGGCGTGTAGTCCGCCCCATTTCACAATCAGAGCACGCGATGCAGGGCCAGCTTGATCAAGAGGAATGGCGTTCAATGCGTGGTTCGTCGGCATAATCCCAATCAGCGTGTAAGGCCAGTTGGCCACGAGAACCAGCGCACCTGCGAACCACGCTGGTTCTCCAGTCCGCCACCATTCGAGCGCACCGAGTGCGAAACCCAATACGGCAAGGGACGCCTGCATCGCAAAGCCACTGGCGTAACTCGGCTTCCACTCAGCCAACAATGCGCGATCGTCTAGCTTCAACCGGGCGGGTTGCTCGGCCACGTTGATGTAGAACGCCGCTCCAAAAAAGACGGCGGCCACAGCGAGTGCAAATGGCCCGAGTTCGATCATCATTTGCGTGCACTCCTAGGCCACCGTGATCTTCTGGAGTTGGACCAATTCGGAGATGCCTTTGCGAGCCAGTGACATGAGGCTGTCGAAGCTCTCCTGCGAGAAGGCTGTCGTCTCGGCGGTGCCCTGCACTTCGACAATGCCGCCTGCGCCCGTCATCACAAAATTGGAATCCGCGTCGGCGGTAGAATCCTCCGCATAGTCCAGATCGAGCACCGGCGTACCGCGATAAAGTCCGCAGGAAACGGCAGCCACGTGGTCGCGCAGCACGCCGTCCTTCACCATGTCCCGGACTTTCATCCACTGGATGCAGTCATAGAGAGCGACCCAAGCGCCGGTAATGGCCGCCGTGCGCGTGCCGCCATCCGCCTGGATCACATCGCAGTCCACCGAGATCTGGCGCTCGCCGAGCTTTTGCGGATCGATAACCGCGCGTAGAGCTCGGCCAATGAGGCGCTGGATCTCCTGCGTGCGGCCGGACGGATGACCGGCGGTGACTTCGCGACGGGTACGTTCAGATGTGGCGCGGGGCAGCATGGAATACTCCGCCGTGACCCAGCCGCGACCCTGGCCTTTCAGCCATGGCGGCACGCGCTCCTCCAGGCTCGCCATGCACAAGACGTGGGTATTGCCGAACTTGATCAGGCAGGAACCCTCCGCGTGCATTGAGACGGCGCGTTCAATGGAGACGCGGCGGAGCTCATCGGGCTGGCGTTTGGAGGGGCGCATGAGTGGTCTATACCCTTATGTTTTTAGATTCGGCGCGACCCTAGTCCCGCGCCTTGTCCGGCGCAACCGCGGTGCAAGGCTTTCGAAGCGTGAATATCGCCCTGCGCCTGAACCTCTGCCCGCCTAGCATCAGGAGCGGCGATGGGCCAATTTGACGGACGGCACCGACAGTCCCTAGATACGTAACGCAGACTGGTTCCGCCCCAGTGGTCTCGCACCGGAGTTCGATGTCCGAAATCGTCAAACTCAACGATCGTTCGCGCGCAATCCTGAGACAGATCGTGGAGAGTTATCTCTCTACGGGGGATCCTGTGGGTTCGCGCAACCTGTCCCGCGTTCTGCCGCTGCATCTTTCGCCGGCGTCGATCCGTAATGTCATGGCGGACCTGGAAGAGCTGGGGCTGATCTACGCGCCGCACACGTCCGCTGGACGTTTGCCGACCCAGACCGGCTTGCGCATGTTCGTCGACGGACTACTAGAGACCGGCTCGCTCAGCGAAGACGAGCGCAAACAGATCGAAGCGCAGATCGCTGCCAGCCGCTCGACATCTCTGGACAAAGTTCTGGGCGAAGCGGGTGAAATGATTTCCGGCCTCTCGCACTGTGCTGGCGTTGTGCTGGCGGAAAAACAGGTCTCACGGCTGAAGCAGATCGAATTCGTGCCGCTGGAGCCGACGAAAGCACTGGCGATCCTCGTCAGCGAAGACGGTGATGTGGAGAACCGCATTATCCAGCTGCCGCCGGGCGTGACGGCCACGGCTCTCATCGAGGCGGCAAATTATCTCAACGCGAACATTCGCGGGCTGACAATTTCCGAAGCGCGGCACCGGATGGAAGCGGAATTGGCCACGGCACGTGCCGAACTCGATGATCTGACGCAGAAGGTCGTGACAGCGGGGCTGGCGGAATGGTCGGGTGCGCTGGACGACCGGCAGAGCCTGATCGTGCGCGGACAATCGAACTTGCTCAAGGACCTGACCGCCTTCGACGACCTGGAGCGCATCCGGCAGCTTTTTGACGATTTGGAATCCAAACAGGAACTTTCCCAGATCCTCGGTCTTGCCGAAGGTGGTGAGGGCGTTCGGATCTTCATCGGTTCAGAGAACAAGTTGTTTTCGATGTCCGGCTCGTCGCTGATCGTGGCACCTTTTCATAACCACACACGCAAAGTGGTTGGCGTTTTGGGGGTCATCGGACCCACACGTCTCAATTATGCCCGCATCATTCCCATGGTCGACTACACCGCCAAGATCATATCGCGCCTGATCTCCTGATTTTCTTGATCTCTTGATTTTTTTGGCCCTTCAGCCGATACCCGCGTCCTATCCGAAAGCTTATCAAAAAGAGAGCGTCGAGCCCTCATGTCCGATCCGAATTCCACGCCAGACCCCAGCGATGCCGCATCGCAGCCCGCTCACGGTGCGACCCCGCCTCAGCCAGAAAGTTCCGAACCCGCGGCCGAACAGCTCAAGGCGATTATCGGTGTGCTCCAGACCGATCTGGATAAGTCAAAAGCGGAGACCCTGCGTCTTGTTGCGGACATGGACAACCTGCGCAAGCGAACGGAACGCGAAAAGCAGGAGATGTCGAGGTTCGCAATCTCCAAGTTTGCCGTCGACATCATCGGCGTGACGGATAATTTCGAACGGGCGATGCAGGCGGTGCCGCCTGGCGCCGCCGAGGCCGATCCCGCCCTGCAAAGTCTGGTCGAGGGCGTCGGCATGATCGACGGACAGTTGAAGGGCGTACTCGATCGGCATGGGGTGAAGCGGATCTGGCCGGAAGGGGAGATTTTTAACCCGCACCTTCACCAGCCCATGCAGCAGGTCGACAATCCTGACGTGCCGAACGGGACGATCCTGCATGTGTTCCAGGCCGGGTACGTTATCGAAGAACGTGTGATCAGACCGGCCATGGTGGCGACGGCACGCGGTGGACCCAAGCCCGGCAAGGTGGACGCCGGCAACGGTGCAGAAAGTGCTGCTCAGGCGGCGCAACAGCGGGCGGCAGATGATCCGTCGAACAGCGAGTAACGCGTCCGAAACGCGCCAAGCTCACCACATTCCAGCGCAATGACGCGGCTTCAGGCCGATGGCGTTTTGCTGTTTGCCGCCGCGCTGTGGGGCGTCGCTTTTCTGTTCCAGAAAGACGCGATGCAGCACGTGGGGCCGCTGACTTTCATTGCGGCCCGCGCGGGGTTGGCGGCCATCGTGCTCGCGCCGCTGGCGTTTTTTGAACATCGTAGCAAGCCGCCGGCGTCGCTGGTGTCGAATGGTCTTGTGACCGTTGCGCTCGCCAGCGGGACGGCTTTTCTGCTGGCCGCTTATCTGCAGCAGGAGGGGTTGCGCACGGCATCGGTCACCAACACCGGATTTCTGACCTCGCTTTATGTCGTGCTGACGCCGCTCGTGGCTTGGATTGCTTCAGCCAACACGCCGCCGCGGATTGTGTGGCCGGCTATCGCGCTATCGTTTTTAGGCACGTGGCTGCTCGGTGGCGGCACCGCAGGCGGCCTCGGGTCTGGCGACATGCTGGTTATGGCCGGATCGCTGTTCTGGGCGATTCACTGCGTCATTACCGCGAGGGCCAGCCTGTTCGAACGGCCGCTCACCTACACGGCGCTCCAGTTTGCGGCCGTCGCCTTCGCGGCCACGGTGGGGGCCGTGCTGTTCGAGAGCCCAACGTTTGAGGCAATCAGCGCTGCCAGCGTGCCGATCCTGTTCGTTGGCCTCGTCTCGACCGCGCTTACGTATACCATTTTCAGCATTGCGATCCGGCATACAACGCCACCCGAAGCGGCCGTGTTGCTGTCGGCGGAAAGCCTGTTTGCCGCCGGCGCCGGCGCGGCGTTCCTGGGAGAGCGGCTCAGTAGTCTTTCGTGGGCGGGGGCGGGTTTGATGATTGCCGCCGTCCTTCTCGTACAACTGGGGCCATGGCTCAGTCGAAGCGCGTCACGCGGCGAAGCGTCAGGTTGAGACGGCCGCCGCCCGGAACGAGATCCGAGGTGCCGGGCAGCACGCGATCGATCCCGTGGAACGCGAAGCGGGCAGGGCCGCCGAGGAGGCAGACGTCGCCCGAGCGCAATGTCATCCGCACCTTCGGATCTGTCCGCTTGAGGCCGCCAACGTGGAATACTGCATCGTCGCCAAGCGACACTGACAGCACCGGCGCGCGCGGTTCGTTCTCGTCGCGATCCTGGTGAGAACCCATCTTAGCCCCAGCCGGGTAGTAATTGATCAGACAGGCTTCTGGCGGCCCCTCGCAGCCGGCTAGATCGGTCCAGAGATCGAGTAAAACCTGCGGCATAGGCGGCCACGTGCTCCCGGTTACGAGATGGGTGGGCTGATAGCGATAGCCGCCCACCTTGTCGGAGACCCAACCCAGCTGGCCACAGTTGGTCATCATGACCGAGAACGGCTTGCCCGTGCGCGGCATGGTGGGCTGGAAAAGCGGTGCGGCCAGAATAATACTCTCAATATCCGTCAGCAGGGTCTTTTGCGCGGCCGCCGAAAGGACCCCGGCCAGGACGCGAAAACCGGCTGGAATCGTGATTGACGCCTGTTGGGAAGTCTTTGAGACTGGCTTCTTTTTATCGGGTGGTGCAGTCATGGCTGGCTTTCGCATGCGGCATCCTGGCTACGACAGATTTTAGTCACGGCTGCGTGATCCACTCCCGTTGCACCCCTCCAAAAGCGCCCTATATAGAGCAGCACCACGTTTCAATAACTCTCTGGGGACCGCAGCGGCTCCGGCCTTCTCAAACGGGCACGGGGCGGTATCGGATGCCATGACTTGGGTCCTGGCGGTCCGCCACAACACAAAAGGAAGTTCACCATGGCTAAAGTGATCGGCATCGACCTCGGCACCACGAACTCGTGCGTTGCGGTCATGGAGGGTGGCAAGCCGCGCGTTCTGGAAAACGCCGAGGGCGCCAATACGACCCCGTCCATCGTTGCCTTTTCCGATGACGGCGAGCGTCTCGTTGGCCTGCCGGCCAAGCGCCAGGCTGTTACCAATCCAACCGGCACGTTGTTCGCGATCAAGCGCCTCATCGGCCGCCGCTTCGATGAGCCGATGGTCGAGAAGGACAAAAAACTCGTCCCTTACAAAATCGTCAAAGGTCCGAACGGCGACGCGTGGGTCGAAATCGACGGCAAGGATTATTCTCCGCAGCAGGTCTCGGCGTTCATTCTGCAGAAGATGAAAGAGACCGCTGAAGCCAAGCTCGGTGAAACCATTACGCAGGCTGTGATCACGGTTCCGGCCTATTTCAACGACGCCCAGCGGCAGGCGACGAAGGACGCAGGCCGCATCGCTGGTCTTGAGGTTCTGCGCATCATCAACGAGCCGACGGCAGCTGCGCTGGCCTATGGCCTCGACAAGAAGAAGGAGGCTCAGACGATCGCGGTCTACGACCTCGGCGGCGGCACCTTCGATATTTCGATATTGGAAATCGGCGACGGCGTCTTCGAAGTGAAGTCGACGAACGGCGACACGTTCCTGGGCGGTGAAGACTTCGACATGAAGCTCGTCGCGTACCTTGCGGACGAGTTTAAAAAGTCGAACGGCATCGACCTGCGCGGTGACAAGCTGGCCCTGCAGCGTCTCAAGGAAGCGGCCGAAAAGGCAAAGATTGAATTGTCGTCGGCGGCGCAGACCGAGATCAATCTGCCGTTCATCACGGCGGATGCGACCGGTCCGAAGCATCTGACGATGAAGCTCACGCGCGCCAAGCTCGAGAGCCTTGTTGAAGACCTGATCGAGAAGACGAAAGGTCCGTGCCTGCAGGCCATCAAGGATGCCGGCCTCAAGGCGGCTGAAATCGATGAAGTGGTTCTCGTCGGTGGCATGACCCGCATGCCGAAGGTCCAGCAGACCGTGAAAGAATTATTCGGCAAGGAGCCGCACAAGGGCGTCAATCCGGATGAAGTCGTGGCCGTTGGCGCTGCGATCCAAGCGGGCGTTCTGAAGGGCGAGGTGAAGGATGTTCTTCTGCTCGACGTGACGCCGCTGTCGCTCGGCATTGAAACGCTGGGCGGCGTGTTCACGCGCCTGATCGATCGGAACACGACCATTCCGACCAAGAAGAGCCAGGTGTTCTCAACGGCCGAGGATGGACAGACGGCGGTGACCATTCGCGTCGGCCAAGGCGAGCGCGAAATGGCAGGCGACAATAAGCTGCTCGGTCAGTTCGATCTCGTCGGGATGCCACCGGCACCGCGTGGCGTGCCGCAGGTTGAGGTCACCTTCGACATCGATGCCAACGGCATCGTTCACGTCTCGGCCAAGGACAAGGCGACTGGCAAGGAACAGTCGATCCGCATCCAGGCTTCGGGCGGATTGTCGGAGAACGAGATCGAGAAGATGGTCAAGGATGCGGAGGCGCACGCTTCGGACGACAAGAAGAAGCGCGAGCTTGTCGAATCGAGAAACCAGGCCGAGGCACTTGTTCATTCGACCGAGAAACAGCTGGCCGATAATGCCTCGAACGCGGCCGTCTCGGCCGTGAAGGGCGACATTGAGACCGCGATCGCCAACGTCAGGGAATCGCTGTCGTCGGAAGACGCAGAAAAGATCAAGGCGGCTACGAACGCGCTGGCCCAGGTCGCCATGAAGATCGGCGAGGCGATCTACAGCGCGTCGGCGGGAGCCGGCGGCGGCGGTGATGCCGGCGACGATGACGCGTCGGCAAGCCAGTCGGCCGACGACAACGTCGTCGATGCCGACTTCGAAGAGGTCAAGGACGACAAGAAGAAGGCCGGTTGATTTTGGTTTCTCGCCCTGCTGCACTTTCGCGGCGGGGCGAGGTTCGTTTCGACGACCGGCGCGACCGCCGTTGCGGCGACATGACGGCAGGCTCCATTTGGACGTCATGCTAGGCAGGCTGCGACACCAGCCTCTGCGGCACACAGCCCGCCTCGGATAAAACGCCCCCCATGGCCAAGCGCGATTACTACGAAATTCTCGCAGTCGAGCGGAACGCCAGCGAGCAGGATCTCAAGTCCGCTTTTCGCAAACTGGCCAAGGATCATCACCCCGATCGCAATCCCGGCGACAAAGATGCTGAGCAGAAATTCAAAGAATTGAACGAGGCCTATGAGGTCTTGAAGGACCCGCAGAAGCGCGCGGCCTACGATCGCTTCGGGCATGCGGCCTTCGAGGGAGGCATGGGCGGGCGGGGCGCGGGTGGTGCGGGCTTCGGGCCAGACTTTGCATCCTCGATGTCGGATATTTTCGACGATCTGTTTGGCGAATTCATGGGTGGCCGCCGCGGTGCGGGTGGCCCACAGCGCCGTTCGGGTCGCGAGCGCGGTGCAGACCTGCGTTATAATATGGAAATCACACTCAACGACGCGTTCGCCGGCAAAACCGCGCAAGTTCGCGTGCCGACCAGCGTCACCTGCGAGACATGCGCGGGTTCCGGCGCCAAGGCCGGCACGAAACCTGCGACCTGCGCCACATGCGGCGGGATGGGCAAGGTGCGCGCCAGCCAAGGGTTCTTCACGATCGAGCGAACGTGTCCAACGTGCCAGGGCCGCGGTGAGACGATCGCGGACCCTTGCAGCGCGTGCAATGGCGCCGGGCGGATGGTCAAGGAGCGCACGTTGTCTGTGAACATTCCAGCAGGTGTCGAGGACGGCACGCGCATCCGCCTCAGCGGCGAAGGCGAGGCAGGGTTGCGAGGGGGACCGGCCGGCGATCTTTATATTTTTCTGTCGATCCAGCCGCACGAGTATTTCCAGCGCGACGGGGCGGATGTGTTTTGCCGCGTGCCGATCTCCATGACGACAGCCGCTCTTGGTGGACAAATCGACGTTCCAACTCTCGACGGTACCGTGAGCCGGGTGAAGGTTCCGGATGGCACCGAGACCGGCAAGCAGTTCCGTCTCAAGGGCAAGGGCATGCCGGTGTTGCGATCGACAACCGCCGGCGATCTTTACATTCAGGTCGATGTCGAGACGCCCAAAAATTTGACGCGCAAGCAGCGGGAACTCCTCGAGGAGTTTGAAAAACTCTCACGGAAGGAAACAAGTCCGGAAAGCACCGGTTTCTTCGCGCGCATGAAAGATTTGTTTGGCGGCGACAGCTGAGCGTGAGCCTTCGGGCGTCTTGTCGTTGGATTTTCGTACAAGAGGTCGACTGACCGGGTGATCGAACCTCTCTGCAATCTGGAAGGAAAGTTTGTATGTCCACGACGCCCAACGCTCCTCGTCTTCTGTTTTTCGCAGGGTCAGCGCGGAACGGTTCGCACAACATGCGGCTAGCGAAGTTGGGCGCGACGATTGCGGAAGCCAACGGCATCGCGGCGACGTTCGCCGATCTCGGCGACTATCCGCTGCCCCTTTATGATCAAGACTTGCAGAACAACGACGGCGTTCCGGATAACGCGAGGAAGTTCGAAGCTTTGATGCGCGTGCATACGGGCATCTTTATTGCCTGTCCTGAATACAACGCTTCAATCACGCCGCTGTTGAAGAACACGCTCGATTGGATTAGCCGAATCCGGAATGAGGGGGAAGAGCCTCTGGCCGTATTCAAGACGCGCGTCTTCTGCCTGGGATCTTCATCGCCCGGCGGCATGGGGGGGTTGCGTGGGTTGAACACGGTACGAACAGTTCTGGAACTCGGTCTTAGCGCGCTGGTTCTGCCGGAGCAGTTCGCCGTGCCGCGGGCGATGGATGCCTACGACGAGCATGGGCACCTGAAGAACAAAGACAGCCAGGAACAGTTCAAAGGCTTGATCCAGAAGCTTGCCCGTGCCGCTCATGTGCTGCATGGATAGCGCGTGCGCCGGCGGCCGGTAGGCGGCAGCCGGCGACTGCATCCCCGCCCTTTCCTGGATGCCGGAACCTTTTAATGAGCCCTCACCGTGTCAAAGATCGGCTTATTGTTGCACTCGACATGCCGACGGTCGAGGAAGCGCAGCGGCTCGTCGCCAAACTAGATGATGCGGTCTCGTTTTATAAGGTTGGTCTTGAGCTGCTATTTGCGGGCGGGCTCGATTTGGCCGAGAGCCTGAAGGCGCAGGGCAAGCGCGTGTTTCTGGACATGAAGCTGCTCGACATCGGCAACACGATTGAGCGTGCCGTTTTGAATGCCCGAGACCTCGGCGTCGATTTCCTCACCATCCACGGGCATGACCTGAAGACACTGCGCGCCGCCGTGACGGGTCGGGGGTCCAGCCATCTGAAGTTGCTCGCCGTGACGGTGATGACCAACCTGACAGAAGATGATCTCAAACAGCAGGGCAGCCGGTTCAGCCCCTCCGACCTTGTTCTGCATCGTGCGCGACTTGCCCATGAGTCCGGCTTTGACGGCGTCATCGCGTCGGGGCAGGAAGCTGCTGCCATTCGCGCGGCGACCGGACCGGATTTTCTTATCGTTACGCCCGGCATTCGACTCGCCGGCGGCACGACCGACGATCAGGAACGGGTCATGACACCGGAACATGCCATCAGCGCTGGCGCCAATCACATCGTCGTCGGGCGTCCGATCACCCAGGCCGATGATCCAGTCCAGGCGGCCCTGACCTTTCACAACCATATCCGCCAAGCCTAATCGGCCAAGGGCCCCCACCGCGGACGTCCGGTTCGCTTGCGGCTGCGGCGCACCCGGCTTATGCCTTGGCCACGAGCAATGCATAGCAAGAGGACAGGCCACGAATGCCGAAGGGATACGTGATCGCGCACGCTACCGTGACGGATACAGAAAAATGGGGCCAGTACGTCGCCAAGTCGAAAATCGCGCTCGACAAGTTCGAGGGTAAGCCGATTGTCCGTGGCGGCAAATGCCAGATCGTCGAGGGCAACGGCGTCGCGCGCAACGTGGTCCTGGAATTTCCAAGCTACGAGCACGCGATCGGCTACGCGACAAGCCCAGAGTATGCAGAAGCGAAAGCGCTGCGCCAGGGTGCCGGCTCGATCGACATCACCATCGTCGAAGGCGTCTGAGCGGCTTGATGGCGCACATTCCGACAAGCGATGGGCGACCGGCATGGCGGGCGAGTGTGCTGACGCTCTTTGCGGATATTTTTCCGGGCCCGCTTCATGTGTCGCTGGTGGGACAGGCGCTTGACGCTGGGCTGTGGTCACTGACAACGCACCAGATTCGGGAGTTTGGTTTAGGACGCCACCGGCAGGTCGACGATACGCCAGCGGGTGGCGGCGCCGGCATGGTGCTCAGGGCAGATGTTCTGGGGCAGGCCATCGATGCGGCACGCGCAGACAATCCCGAAAGCCCGCTGATCTATCTGTCGCCGCGCGGGCGCCCTTTCGATCAGGCGATGGCCCGGTCGCTGGCGTCGGGGCCCGGAGTGGTCTTGCTGGCGGGCCGGTTCGAGGGCATCGACGAACGCGTGATCGCGGCGCGCGGCCTCATCGAGGTTTCGATTGGCGACTACGTGCTATCGGGCGGGGAACTGGCCGCCATGGTCGTGATCGATACCTGCGTACGGCTCTTACCCGGCGTGCTGGGTGCGCCGGAAAGCCTAGCCCACGAAAGTTTCGAGAACGGGCTTTTGGAGTATCCGCAATATACCCGCCCACGTGAGTGGGAAGGCCGTTCCATCCCCGAAATTCTCTTGTCGGGTGATCATCGGGCCATCGAGGCGTGGAGACGGGCGGAGGCGGAGCGTATCACGGCCGAGCGGCGGCCGGAGTTGCGACGGCCCAAACACTGATTATAGCCGGTCAGCCCGGACTTTCTCGCCCGGTCTGCAGCTTGTCGGCCCATTCTCCGATGCACAGCGACAGGTTCTCAATCAGGCGGGCAGCAAATGGATCGCAGGTCAGCGATCGATAAAACAGCCAATCTTCCAGTTCATACAGCTGCCGAATCATCGTGGCACCCCCATCGCGATTTGGCTTTAGGTTGTAAAAAACTGGTTAATAAGCAGTTAATGCCGACTTAATTTCATACAAATCCAATTCCATCACGCTGAGCATTTGTGCCGCGACTTTAATTTTTGACTGATTGATGACAATTCATCGGCAATAATTCACAAAACACCCAAAAAGAGAATTAGGCAGACAATTCGTTTGCGCCTTAAGGCGCACACAAGCGCCAGAAAATACTGAACATTTTTTAAAAATTGAGCGGCTTTATCCGTTGACGCTTCGTCTTAACAGCGCATCAATAAATGGCATCCGTTACCGCGTTCTTTACCGTTTCAGCGATCTACCTATTAAGACACCAATTCGAGTTTGAAAAAAAATCGCGGCGGCCTCATCACCACATTGTTCATCCTCGTGGATCCGGTTCACGGTTTGCTCTTTCGAGGTCACACCAATGCCCCGGCCGAAACGACTGACGAGCCTGTTCGCGCGCGGCAGACCCGCAGCCGGTCGCGTGCAAGCGGCTTACGCCACCGAACCCCAGCCGCTGCCCGGAAGCGGTCGAGAATACGACGGGCCGTGGAGCCGTTTCATCACGAGCCTCGTCTACGATTTGGAATTGGCCCTGCTTTGGGGCGTGCTTATCGCGCTCAGTGCATGGTTTGTTTTCTCCACCCGACCTGCCATCGAGACCGGCGAAGTGGAATTGCTCCCTGCCGGCCATCAGCCCATCGTTGGATCGCCGCCCGCCGGGCAATTCCAACTCGTCAGCGCGGCGGCGCGGGAACAGCTCATCCTGGCCATCGTCTCCAATGAACCAACGAAGCCGGCCTTGAACTTTGCACCTATCGAGCAGCAGGCGTTCGTTGCGCAGCCCAAGGTCGACCCACTGGGTTTTGTTATTGTCACCGGGCTGCCGGCGGATAGCCGACTTTCAGCGGGAGCCAAATTGGCGGAGACCGGAGACTGGGCCGTGCCATTCGGGGATTTGGACAACCTCGTCATCGAGTTGCCGCGCGATCGCGCTGGCGCGATCCGGACGCAGCTCGAGCTTAAAACGAGGGACGGTCTCAAAATCACAACGCTGACCGTGGAAATTCGCGAGCGGCGGGCCGAACCAAAGGCCTCGCGGAACTATAATCGCCCAACAGCGGTCAAAGCCCCAGCACCAGTCAAAGCCAAGACTCGGCCGACGAAAGTCACGCCGCTGCCGGTGAAAGGTGGAAAAACATTAGATTCCAAGGCTGTAAAGGCGCCCGTGGTCAAACCTCCACCGGTTTATCCCGGCGATCCGCCGCCTGGTCCTCCGGGAGCTAAAGTCGTGAAACCGCCCACGCCATTCCTCGCGCTGCCCGCGCCCGGCCTTTTTACTCCCAGTCCTAAATCCGCCGCCTCGGGCGATCCCGAAGTCAAGGATGATCCCCGCTTTACAACATTGAAGGGGCTGGGAATGGCACCGGAGGAAATTTCGGCTCCGCCGGTGGCGGGCTCCGTCCCGTAGTCTGGCGCGTGGAAACACGCCCCTCGACAACTTTGGGGCTTTCCGGTATCACGCGCCCAACGAATTTCCCGATTAAGGGTGCCCTTAAGGGCCGCACGAGCCACCTCCCCCGTCATTTCGGCGGGCGGCGAAGCTCCTCTGCATTGAAAAATAACAAAAAAGGCACGAAAATGAACATTATTCAGCAAATTGAGCGCGAGCAGATGGATACCGTGCTCGCCAAGCGCGGCGTTCCTGAGTTCCAGCCGGGCGATACGGTCAAGGTGATGGTGCGGGTGGTGGAAGCCGCCGACGTCGATCCCAAGGACAAAAAGAAGAAGGCTGCCCAGGCGAAAGCTAACGTCGAGCGTCTTCAAGCGTATGAAGGCATCGTAATTGCGCGCGCGGGCGCGGGCATCAACGAGAGCTTCACGGTGCGCAAAATTTCGTACGGCGAAGGCGTGGAGCGCGTGTTCCCCATCTATTCGCCGCATATCGCCGAGATCGAGGTTCTGCGCCGCGGCCGCGTCCGTCGCGCCAAGCTCTACTATCTGCGCGGTCTGCGCGGCAAGGCAGCTCGCATCTTCGAACGCACAGATGCCCGGGCGCGTAAGCTCAATGCAGCTTGGAAGGGGTTTAAGAAGCCAAAGGGCGAGGCTGATGATCTGACGCAGATCAACGGCATCGACGCTAATCTCGCGGCCCGCCTGAAACAGCTCAACCTGTACAAGTTCGAGCAGATCGCGAATTTCTCGGATGAAGACATCGGGAATGTGGAAGGTGCGCTGAGCATCGACGGCCGTATCGAAAAGCAGGACTGGATTGGACAGGCCCGTACGCTTCTGACAGCTGCCGAGGCTCCTGCCGACGGCGAGGCTCAGTCGTAAGACCCTGGCCTCTGCACATTCTGGATAAATAGACGGCGGTCCGATGGGCCGCCGTTTTATTTTATGGGGCTTGAGCGACGGATCGCAGCCCTCCCCGCGTTGGCTAAAACGAACCTTTCGGCTAGTGTGCATCTGTCAGTTCATCATGAGCGTCTTCATCCATGTCGAATGTCGAAGTCTCCCGCACGGCCCAGCGCGATAACGCCATCAAGCACCACGGTCCTGACGGATTTGAGGGCATGCGCCGGGCGGGGCAACTGGCCGCCGCCGCACTCGACATGATCACCCCGCATGTGAAACCCGGTGTCGCCACCGACCACCTGGATGCGCTCGTGATGGCCTTTGCGCACGACCACAATGCCATTCCAGCGCCCCTCAATTACCGCGGCTTTCCGAAAGGCATTTGCACGTCGATCAACCACGTGGTTTGCCACGGCATTCCGGGGCCCAAACCGCTGCGTGAGGGCGACATCGTCAACATCGACGTGACGCTGATCGTCGATGGCTGGCACGGCGATACGAGCCGCATGTACGCCGTGGGCGAAATTTCACGACGGGCGGAGCGGCTGATCGAAGTGACCTACGAGTGCCTGATGCGCGGGGTGGCGGCGGTGAAGCCGGGCGTCTCGACTGGCAAGATCGGCGCCGTAATCCAGGAGTTCGCCGAAGCCGAGCGTTGCAGCGTGGTGCGCGATTTCTGCGGACATGGTCTTGGCCGGGTTTTCCATGATCGTCCGAACATTCTCCACTACGGGGAAGAACACGAGGGCGTGCTGATGCAGCCCGGCATGTTTTTCACGATCGAGCCGATGATCAACCTCGGCCGGCCGGCGGTGAAGGTGCTTCCCGACGGCTGGACGGCGGTGACGCGCGACCGAGAACTCTCAGCACAGTTCGAACACACGATCGGCGTGACGGAGACGGGCTGCGAAATCTTCACGACTTCGCCGGCCGGGCTGCACCAGCCTCCTTACACGATGGGCGGATAAGGCGGCTAAAAACGCGGGCGGGCGTCGATGACGGACCGGGGAAACGACGACGATCGGCCGGCTCAATCCGGCCTCTTCGAGGCCCCGGCATCAGGTGCCGCGCTGAACATGGGCCACCGCGAGCGTCTGCGTGAGCGCTTCCGCAAGGGTGGGGCCGGTGCTCTTCCGGATTATGAACTTCTCGAACTCGTCCTGTTCCGCGCCATTCCCCGGCGGGACACCAAAGATCTCGCCAAGCGACTGCTGGCGCGTTTCGGCTCTTTCGCTGAGGTGATCAACGCTCCCGAAGGCCGCCTGAAAGAAGTGACCGGGGTCGGAGAAGCGGTCGTCACGGAGTTGAAGCTCATTCATGCGGCTGCGATGCGCCTTTCCCGCACCGGGCTCGCTCAACGTCCATTGCTAACCTCCGGACCCGACGTGATCGCCTACCTCACGATGGCGCAAGCCTATGCCCACCGGGAACAATTTCGAATCTTGTTTCTCGACAAGAAAAACCGGCTCATCGCCGATGAGGTGCAGGGTGAAGGGACGGTCGATCATACGCCGGTGTACGTACGGGAAGTCGTCAAGCGCGCGCTTGAGCTCTCGGCAACGGCCATCATTTTGGTGCACAACCACCCATCCGGTGATCCAACACCGTCGCGAGCCGATATTGAGATGTCCAAGCTTGTGATTGATGCGGGCCGTCCGTTGGGCGTGGCGGTACACGATCACATCATCGTCGGACGAACGGGCCATGTCAGCATGCGCACGCTCCGCCTGATCTGATTGAAGACGGCGTGAGCCGCCGTTAGGCTCATGTGTGATTCGTAGTCCGTCCCGGGCAGCTGGGCGGCAATATTGCTCCAGGGAGTTACCTTATGCGCTTTCGCAGTTTTGCCCTTGCACTCATCGCCTCTGCTGCTCCGGTGGCAGCCATTGCTCAGGAGGTCTCCGGTCTCGCCGCGATGCACGACATGCGCCGTGAAAAGGGCAAACTGTGCATGAGCGACCATTGGCACTCCGGCAGTGGAGTGGGGCCGAGCAAGGCTGCTGCCCAGAAATCGGCAATCCGGTCCTGGATGGATTTTACCGACCTGGAATATGGCGGGCGCTGGTCGAGCTTTGCCAATGCGGCAGGAAAGAACGTCAGCTACTCGAAAGAATCGAATGGCTGGAGCGCCAGCGTCGAAGCGCGGCCCTGTTATCGTTGAGCCGATTGCAGTAGCCGGTCACGTGCCACGGGGTTTGGCGCGCGCGGTTGGCTGCGCGCCAGCCGGGTCATCCGGCCAGAGGTGGCGCGGGTAGCGGCCTTTCATTTCCGACTTAACCGCAGACCAGGAGCCCGCCCAGAACCCTGGCAGGTCGCGCGTGATTTGGATCGGACGGTGGGCCGGCGATAGCAAGTTAAGCGTCAGAGGAAGGCGGCCGGCCGCGATGGCGGGATGCTGGCGCAAGCCATAGAGTTCCTGAACCCGGACCGAGAGCGCCGGAGCGCCAGGCCCGTCGTAGTCAATTGCGTGCGCATTGCCGGTTGGCGCCTGGAAGTGCGTCGGCGCATCGGTATCGAGTCTTTTCTTCAAGTCCCACGGCAACATGGCGTCGAGCGCGGCGGCCAGTGCGCCGGCGTCGATGTCCGACAATTTTGTGGCCTGTAACAGGAACGGTGCCAGCCAACATTCCGCGGTTTCGGCAAGTGCTTCGTCATTCACGTCCGGCCACGGGTTCGACGGTCCTTCGGCAGTCCGCAGAAAGGACACGCGGTGTCGCAATTGCTGGAGAGATTTTGTCCACGGCAACCGATCGATACCCCTTTGTACCGCGCCGCGCGCAAGAAGGGCCGCCGTCTTCGCGGACGGAGTGACGGGACGCGCCTCGGTGGTCAAGGTGATGGCATCCAGCCGGCGAACGCGGCGAGCGCGGACGGCACCTGCTTGCGCATCGAATACGAGTTCCTCGACGTCCTTGATGCGATCGGCCGCGATAGCGGTCATTTCAGTGTCGCTGGCGCGCGCCGCGGCGAGTATGCGCGTTGCGGCCGCCGTCCCCTGCAGTTCCGCCACGACCAGATACGGCGATTGCGAAAGCGCGTCGGCCGGATCGAGATAGGCGCCGCGACCGTTGGCAAGTAAGAATTGCCCCGCCGCTCCGCGGGCCTTGGCCAGCCGGTCGGGATAGGCGAGCGCAAGAAGGGCTGCGAGCGGTTGTACGGACGCATCCTTCAATGCACCGGCATCCTTGGCCCATCCGGCTGCTAGGCGGCGCATATCATCGGCCCGGCGCGTTTGATCGCGGCGAAAATTGCCGAGACGGTGGTCGAGGTCGGTTTCGTTGCCTCCCAAACCGCGTTCAACGAGGAGGGCGGCCAATTCTGCGGCTTGCAGCGACCGGGCGGCGAGCACCATACGCGCGAGGCGTGGCGGCAAGGGCAACGCGCGGACGCGGCGTCCCTCGGGTGTGATGCGGCCATCTTCGGCAAGCGCGCCAATCGCTTGCAAATCAGTGCGGGCGGCGGCAACGGCGGATGCGGGCGGCGGATCGAGCCAGGCGAGTGCTGCTGGATCCGTTACGCCCCATTCGGCTAGGTCGAGGATCAATCCGGACAGATCGGCGGCGCGGATCTCAGGCTCGGTAAACGGCTTAAGGCTCGCGGTCTGAGGCTCGTCCCACAGGCGGTAGCAGACACCCGATTGGGTGCGTCCGGCGCGGCCACGTCGCTGATCGGCGGAGGCCCGCGAAACACGCACGGTTTCAAGCCGGGTGACACCTGCGTCCGGTTCGAAGCGGGGGACGCGCTGCAAGCCGCTGTCTATGACGACACGAACCCCTTCAATGGTGAGGGATGTTTCGGCGATGGCGGTTGCCAGCACGATCTTGCGCGTTCCCGCCGGTGCCGGCTCGACAGCGCGATCCTGTGCAGCGACCTCCATGGCACCGTAGAGCGGCGCCAGCGTAACAGTGGGATCCTTGATGCTTCCGCGCAATCGATCCTCGACGCGCCTGATCTCGCCTTGGCCGGGAAGGAACACGAGCAAGGATCCGGCCTCCGCACGCAGCGCGCGACCGACGGCATCGACGACCTGATCTTCGATGCGGCGGCTGGCGTCGCGGCCGAGATAGCGGGTCTCGACCGGAAAGGCCCGGCCTTGGCTGGCGATGACGGGCGCATCATCGAGCAGCGATGCGACCCGGGCGCCGTCGAGAGTGGCGGACATCACGACGATCCGCAGATCATTGCGCAACGCTTTCTGCGTATCGAGGGCCAACGCCAAGCCGAGGTCGGCATCGAGCGAGCGCTCGTGGAATTCGTCAAACAAAACCGCGCCAATTCCCTCAAGCGATGGATCGTCGAGGATCATGCGCGTGAAAACGCCTTCGGTGATGACCTCAATGCGGGTCTTGGGACCACTTTTTGAGATCATGCGGGCTCGCAGACCGATCGTGTCGCCGACCCGTTCCGCCAGCGTCTTCGCCATCCGGTCGGCGGCGCCGCGGGCCGCGATGCGACGCGGTTCGAGGACAAGGATTTTCTGGCGTCCGAGCCAGGGCGCGTCAAGAAGAGCGAGAGGTACGCGCGTTGTCTTGCCTGCACCCGGAGGGGCAACGAGAACGGCGGCTGAGCCGCCCACCAGCACCGCGCTCAGTTCATCCAGCACGTCGTCGATCGGCAGCGGCGTGTCGAACTGCATCACGGGAACGGACGCATCTACGCGGCGCGCGCGACGGCCGACGCGGCAGCTTTGCGAAGGGCGCGGATGTTGTCGGCGTAGGCGGCCTGGGTGCCTCCCTTGAACACCGCCGATCCGGCAACCAGAACGTTGGCGCCGGCCGCTACCACGAGGGGGGCCGTCTCAGGTGTGACGCCGCCATCGATTTCAATATCAATCGGACGATGGCCGACAAGCGCTTTAACCTGGCGAACCTTATCGATCACCGAGGCAATGAAGGCTTGGCCGCCGAAGCCGGGGTTAACGGTCATCAGCAGAATGAGATCGAGACGGTCGAGCACATATTCGATGACACTGGCGGGTGTCGAAGGGTTCAGCGACACGCCGGCTTTCTTGCCCAGCCCCTTGATCGCTTGCAACGAGCGGTCGAGATGCGGTCCTGCTTCCGCATGCACCGTGATGATGTCGGCACCGGCATCGGCGAACGCGGCGATGAAGGGATCGCACGGCGCGATCATGAGGTGGCAGTCGAACACCTTCGGTGAGGCTTGGCGGATCGCCTTAATGACGGGCGGACCGAACGTGATGTTGGGCACGAAGTGGCCGTCCATCACGTCGAGATGGATCCAGTCGGCGCCGGCTTTATCCACGTCGCTGACCTCAGCGCCGAGCCTGGAAAAGTCGGCCGACAGAATGGACGGGGCAATGATCAGCGGCCTGGTCATGAAAACCTCCGTTGCATCGGGCGGGGTGGCTGGTGCGCGGGACCAGCACGGCCAACGGGTACACGCGCGCTCGGGCGTGGGCAAGCCATTCACCCCAAATAGCAACCCAAAAAACCGTCCCCCTCTTTAGAAGAAGGTGCGGCGCTTGCGTTCCATGAGCTGGAGAATCATGGGGGTCAGGATCAGCTGCATGGCGAGGTCGAGCTTTGAACCCGGGACGACGATTGAGTTGGCCCGCGACATGAAGCTGTCCTTGATCATGGAGCACAAGTAGGAAAAATCGATCCCGCGCGGCGATCGGAAGCGGATGACGACCATGGATTCGTCGGGTGTCGGAATCCAACGGGCGACGAACGGGTTCGACGTATCGACCGTCGGGATGCGCTGGAAGTTGATGTCGGTTTCGGTGAACTGCGGGCAGATAAACTTGATGTAATCGGGCATGCGGCGGAGGATGGTCGTTGTCACGTCGTCGGTTGTGTAGCCGCGGTCGTCCCGGTCACGATGGATCTTTTGTATCCATTCCAGATTGATGACCGGCACGACGCCGATTTTCAAATCCGCGAGCTTTGCGATGTTCACCTTGTCGGTGACGGTGGCGCCATGAAGTCCTTCGTAGAATAGCAAATCGGTTCCGTAGGAAATTTCTTGCCACGGGGTGAAACTTCCCGACTCGGAGCCGTACTTCTCGGCCTCGACTTGGTTGTGAACATACTGGCGGGTTTTGGCGGTGCCAATTTCGCCATAAGACCGGAATGCCTGCTCTAGCTCCTTGAGCAGATTTGCTTCGAGGCCGAAATGGCTGAAGTGCTGGTTGCCGGCGTCCTCCGCTGCCTTCATCGCAGACTGCATCTCGTCGCGATTATAGCGGTGAAATGCGTCGCCTTCGATGAAGGCGGCATTCAAACCCTCGCGGCGGAAGATCTGTTCGAAGGTGCGCTTGACCGAAGTCGTCCCGGCTCCCGATGAGCCCGTGACGGAAATGATCGGATGTTTGGCGGACATCTCTATGTGTTCCTTGGCGATCAGGTTCTAAAGAGGCCGCGGCGGCCGAAGAGGGGCGAGCGCTCTCCTGGACCATGCGGCTCGTGGTGCAGGCGAACGACGTAATCCACTTCGGCCTTGGAGCCGGCGACGATCGGCGTGTGCTGGTGCAGCGATCGGGGCTCGACGTCGAGAATACGAGTACGGCCGGTCGAGGCGCCGCCGCCAGCCTGTTCAATCACGAACGCAAGCGGGTTGGCTTCGTAAACCAGACGCAGGCGGCCGGCCGTGTAGCCGTCGCGCAGATCGGCGGGGTACAAGAAAATGCCGCCGCGAGCGAGGATGCGATAAATGTCGCTGACCGGTGTTGCGGTCCAGCGCATATTGAAGTCCTTGCCGCGCGGGCCGTCGCGACCTTGCAAGAGGTCGTCGACGTAAATACGGACACAATCTTCCCAGTGTCGGTAGTTGGAACTGTTGATTGCAAACTCGGTCGTGATCAAGGGAATGGCAACACTGTAACTCGTGCGGATGAATTTTTTTGTCTCCGGGTCGAGCGTGAATATCTGGGTGCCTGCTCCGACGCTGACGACGAAGGTCGTATAGGGACCGTAAACGGCGAACCCGGCTGCGCGTTGGTTGCGGCCCGGCTGCATGAAGCTCGAGCCGTCGCCGCCGCCGGCGAGAGCGGGCAAAATTGAAAAAATCGTGCCGACGGGAACATTGGCGTCGATGTTGGAGGAACCATCGATCGGATCGACGGCCACGGCCAGGCTGCCCCCGGCATGAATTTGAAGTGGGTTGTCCATTTCCTCGGATGCGAAGCACGAGACCGCGCAGTCCCGCAGCGACTTTATCAAGATGTCATTGGCTAGGACGTCGATTTTCTTTTGCTGGTCGATACCGCTCTGCTTACCGGTCGTCGCGTTCATTGCTCCGGCCAGCGGTCCTTGACCGACCAATGCCTCGATCGCGATCGTGGCTCGGGCGAGCGCTGTCACAGTCTCGGCCACGGGTTCGCGTTCTGGATTCCGGTCGACCCAGCGCGCCAGGTACTCAGCCAGATCGATTACATCCGTCATGCGGAACAAGCATCCTAAGTTGGCGATGTGCGAACGCGGTCGCAGGCGGTATTAACGGTTTCCACACGATCCGCTTTCTAAGCGCCCAACCCCATTGCAACACGAAAGTCGGCAAGCAAAGGTGAAAATTCACGGGTTCATGGCAAACGACAACACAAAGGACCGACGGCAGGTCACGATCTTTTCGCCAACCGACGCCGACACTTTCATGCGTTCACTCATCCATTCACAGGGACGATCCCATGGCCCAGAGCGACAACGACAAAAAGGCTGACTCGACCGGCGGCGGACTTTCCAAAGATGAACTGCGTCAACGGGCGGCGCTGGCCAAGCAGGTGTCCAGCTCATTCGGCGACATCGTTACGTTGCTGATGCGCTCGGAATCAGAAAGAGGCCGGACGCTGGCGGACCTGGAATGGATGGTCGTTCCTGCAATGCAAACCGGGCAATTCGCGGTAGCAGAGGCGCAGTCGAAGGAAACCGGGATTGTCGCGCCGATGGGCGTTGTCCTATGGGCGATGGTTTCGGAGGCCGTCGATCAGCGACTGTCGGCAAATATCGACAAACCCTTCAAGCTCGAACCCGCGGATTGGCGTTCGGGCGACATTCCCTGGATCATTGCCGCCTTCGGCGACATGAAGGTCGTGGGACAGTTGTTCGAACAACTCTCTAAAACCGTTTTTAACAAGCAGCCAGCCAAGCTCAGGGCGCGAGGCGAGGGTGGCAAGGCGTTTATCGGGCGGCTGGAATACAAACCGAAGACCGCTTCTTGACAAATGATGAACGCGTGTCGCGTTAAGCTACTCACCTACATAGAGAATTTTGCTCAGAGTTAGCCATCTATGAAGAGTTTGGTGCCACTAATATTCCGGTAAAACTGCGTTGAGGACGTGAGCGGCTTCCGGCCGGGCGCCTTTGCGCATCACCGGAGCGCCAGTCGCGTTATGAGTCCGCTCTCAAAGTCCGCCACCCAGTCCGCCAACCCTCTCCGCCGGACGCTCGCCCGCTCGAAAGACCTTTTTATCGCGGTCGGGCTGTTTTCGGGCGTGATCAATCTGCTGGCGCTGACCGGCTCCTTCTACATGCTGCAGGTCTACGACCGGGTCCTGCCGTCCAACAGCATTTCCACGCTGGTGGGACTAACCGTGCTGATGGCGCTGCTTTACATCGCCAACGGGATGCTCGACTTCATCCGCGTGCGCGTAATGAGCCGGGTCGGTGTCCGGCTCGACAACGATGTCCGGGCCAGCGTTTTTCGCGCCATTCGTATGATGCCACTCAAATACCGCAAGGCCGGTGACGGCCTGCAGCCGGTTCGCGACCTCGATACCATCCGCGGTTTTTTCAGCGGTCTAGGGCCAACCGCGTTGTTCGATCTGCCGTGGGTACCGGTCTATTTGTTCATCGTGTTCCTGCTGCACCCCATCCTGGGACTGTTTGCGACGTTCGGCGCCGTGTTGCTGGTGACGCTGACGCTTCTGACAGAGCGGCAAACACGCGAGCCGACTTTGTCGGCGGTGACAAGCGCTTCCGAACGCTTTGCCTTTGGCGAAGAGACCCGGCGCAATGCCGAAGTCATCCACGCGCTTGGGCTTGGCGAACGAATGCTGGCGCGGTGGGAAAACCTTACCGCCCGACACGTCACCGATCAGATGACCGCCAACGATGCTGCATCCGGCATCGGGAGCGTGTCCAAGGTCATGCGGTTGTTCCTGCAGTCTGGCATCCTCGGCCTCGGCGCGTGGCTTGTCATCAAAGGACAGGTATCACCCGGGACCATCGTGGCTGCGTCGATCATCATGGCCCGCGCGCTCGCACCGATCGAATCTGCGATCGCGCATTGGCGGGGCTTTGTTGCCGCGCGGCAGAGCTATGATCGATTGGCTAAGATGTTCGAGATGATGAAGATCGGTGGGGACGAGCCGGAACTGGTCGCGTTGCCCAAGCCGCACGAGACGCTGGTCGTGAAAAACCTCTCCATTGCAGCTCCAGGCGAGCGTACAGCCATTATCCAAGGCGTCAGTTTCGCCCTTAACGCCGGCGACGGGCTCGGCATCATTGGTCCAAGTGCTTCGGGCAAATCCACGTTGGCGAGAGCTTTGACCGGCATCTGGCAGCCTGTATCGACGAGCGGCAGCGTTCGTCTCGATGGCGCAGCGCTCGACCAGTGGACGCCGGAAGCGCTTGGTTTGCACGTTGGATATCTGCCGCAAGAGGTGGCGCTTTTTACCGGCACCGTTGCGGACAACATCTCGCGCTTCGACCCCAACGCCACCAGCGATCTGATCGTCAAGGCTGCGGAGGCCGCCGGCGTTCACGAGATGATCGTCAATCTGGCCGATGGATACCAGACCAAGGTTGGCGAAGGCGGTGCTGGACTTTCGGCCGGTCAACGGCAGCGCATTGCCCTGGCACGCGCGCTTTTCGGCGACCCCTTCCTTGTCGTACTCGACGAGCCGAACTCAAACCTCGATTCGGCTGGCGACAATGCATTGACCGCGGCGATCGCATCCGTTCGCGCCCGCGGCGGCATCGCCATCGTCATCGCCCATCGTCCCTCCGCTTTGGCCGCTGTGGACAAAGTTCTGGCAATGTCGCGCGGCCAAGTCGCGGCATTCGGTCCAAAGTCGGAAGTGCTCCGAGACGTTCTCAGCCCGCCGCCGCTCGCGGCGAAGGCGCCAGCCGAGCGCGCTCCACCCGCCGCACCGGCTCAGTCCACGCCTAAGGAACAAACGGTGGCGGCGCAAGTCGCTGAGCCCCGCCCGGTTCGGGCGAAGTCGAACGTCCGTCCGACCGCGTCGTTGCGGCCGGTTGGCGGCACCGCGATGGCGCGATCGCCGCAGGCTGCCGTCCCGACGCCTATGCCAGATGAGCCTGCCAACGTGTTGGCGGCCGCTCGTAAAACGGGAGGCGTGCAGTGAAACCAGCCCATCGCATCGGCACCGAAGTCGACGCCAGCGTGAAGACCTATCTGGCCTGCGGACTTGCCGTGGTGTTCTTCATCGTCGGCGGGATCGGCGTGTGGGCGGCGACCACCAACATCGCCGGCGCGGTTGTCGGTTCCGGCCTTATCGTCGTCGAGAGCAACGTCAAGAAAGTCCAGCATCCGACCGGCGGCGTCGTTGGCGAGATCCTGGTGAAGAACGGATCGACCGTGGCGGCGGGTGACCTGCTGCTTCGACTCGACGAAACCCTGACGCGCACCAACGAACAGGTGATTGCCAAGCAACTCGATCAGCTCCTGATGCGCGAAGCCCGGCTCAAAGCGGAACGCGACGGCGCGGACGAAATCAAAGTTCCGGACGATCTCGCCAGCCGAGGCGCGCATGCCGACGTCGCTGAAATCATTGGCGGCGAGCGCAGCCTCTTTGCGTCACGCCGCCAGGCCAAGCAAGGCCAGCTCGCGCAGCTGAACGAGCGCGCGGGGCAGCTGATCAAGGAAGCGGAAGGCATCAGTGCGCAGATTCGGGCTAAAAACCGAGAAATTAAGCTTATTGCCGACGAACTCGACGGTCTGGCGAGCTTGCAAGCCAAGCAGCTCGTCACCACGACCAAGGTCGCATCGCTCAAGCGCGAGAAAGCGCGGCTGGAGGGTGAGCTGGGTCAATACGAGGCAGCGCTGGCGCAGGCGAGCGGGCGCAAGACCGAGGTGACGCTGCAGATGGCCCGCCTCGACCAGGACATGCGCACCGAGGTCGTCAACGACTTGCGCGAGGCACAGACCAAGATTGCGGAATTGTCCGAGCGCAAGATTGCCGCGGAAGATCAGCTGCGCCGCGTTGAGATCCGCGCACCGCAGAGCGGCATGGTGCACCAGCTGAACGCATTTACCATCGGGGGCGTCATCGAACCAGGCGAGCAGATCATGCTCATTGTGCCGCAGAACGACCGGCTATTCGTCGAAACGCGGATTTCCCCGCGAGACATCGATCAAGTCCGGCCGGGCATGGATGCACGGCTGCGGTTCAGTGCCTTCAACCAGCAGACGACGCCGCAGATCGGTGGCCACGTCGTCAGCATTTCGCCCGATCTGACCCGCGATCCAATCACTGGCGAGACCTACTTCACGGCGCGGATTTCTATTCCGGAAGTAGAACTGGCAAAACTGGGGCCGAACAAGCTGCAACCCGGCATTCCGGTCGAGGTGCACATCACCACGCAGGAGCGAACAGCGCTATCCTATCTTGTGAAGCCGATGGCGGACCAGATCAATCGGGCATTCCGCGAACGCTAACGTCACGCGGCGACGACAGAAAGCCGCTCGGTTCTGGCCCGTCGCACCCCTGCGACGGGCCTTCGCATGTGCGAACCAAGGCCGCACCGCAATAACCAGGGCGGGGACAACATCAAGCTTGGCGATCGCGACTTTAGCCGACATATTCCCCGCCGAACGCCGCATCCCATTTCGGCTCCGCCGGAGCAAACTGGCGCGCGCAATTCCGCTGATCCAAGACGCATAAGAAACTCTATCCGAGGGACACGCCGTGACTGTAAAGACCGACATCGAGATTGCCCGCGAAGCCTCCATGAAACCGATCACGGAGGTGGCCGCAAAGGTTGGCATCCCATCCGACGCGCTGCTGCAATACGGGCCGACCAAGGCCAAGGTCACCGCGGACTTCATCGACAGTCTCAAGGGTCGGCCGGACGGGAAGCTGATCCTCGTGACGGCGATCAACCCGACGCCCGCAGGCGAAGGCAAGACAACAACAACAGTCGGCCTCGGCGATGGTCTCAATCGGATTGGAAAAAAGGCGATCATGGCGCTGCGCGAGCCCTCGCTCGGGCCGTGCTTCGGTGTCAAGGGCGGCGCGGCCGGCGGTGGCTACGCGCAAGTCGTGCCGATGGAAGATATCAACCTGCATTTCACGGGTGACTTCCACGCCATCACCAGCGCACACAACCTGCTTTCCGCGCTCATCGACAATCACATCTACTGGGGCAACAGCCTCGGCATCGACAGTCGCCGCGTCGAATGGCGGCGTGTGCTCGACATGAACGACCGGGCGTTGCGATCCATCGTCAATTCTCTGGGCGGTGTCTCGAATGGATTTCCGCGCGAGGACGGTTTCGACATCACCGTCGCGTCGGAGGTCATGGCCATTCTTTGCCTTTCGAGCGACCTCAAGGACCTTGAAAAGCGGCTTGGCAACATCATCGTCGCTTACACGCGGGACAAGAAGCCGGTCCGCGCGCGGGACGTTAAGGCCGACGGTGCGATGACCGTGCTTCTCAAAGATGCGTTGATGCCGAACCTGGTGCAGACACTCGAAAACAATCCAGTTTTCATTCACGGTGGGCCGTTCGCCAATATCGCACACGGCTGCAATTCGGTGTTGGCCACGAAGACGGCACTCAAGCTTGCCGACTACGTCGTGACGGAGGCGGGGTTCGGGGCTGATCTCGGCGCTGAAAAATTCTTCGATATCAAGTGCCGCAAGGCCGGACTTGCTCCATCGGCAGCAGTGATCGTCGCGACTGTTCGCGCGCTCAAGATGCATGGCGGCGTGAAGAAGGAAGACTTGAAAACCGAGAACGTCGCCGCCGTCGCCAAGGGTTGCGAAAACCTGAAGCGGCACATCGAGAACGTGGCCAAGTTCGGCGTTCCCGCAGTCGTGGCAGTCAACCGCTTCATCACCGACACGGAAGCCGAAATCCAGGAGGTCATGAAGGCCGCCGAAAGTATGGGGACGCGAGCGTTCCTGTGCACGCATTGGGCCGACGGCGGCAAGGGCACGGAGGCGCTTGCGCAGCATGTCGCCGGCATCTGCGATAGCGGCAAGTCCAACTTCAAGACGCTCTACGCGGACGAACTGCCGCTGCGGGACAAGGTGAAAGCGATTGCCACCGAGATCTACCGCGCCGGAGATATCTCGTGCGATTCATCCGTCGAAACCCGCTTCAAGGAACTGGAAGCCATGGGCTTTGGCCATCTGCCGGTGTGCATGGCCAAGACACAGTATTCCTTCTCGACCGATCCGAACAAACGCGGTGCGCCGACCGGACACATCGTGCCGGTGCGCGAATTGCGACTGTCGGCAGGCGCTGAGTTCATCGTCGTCATCACCGGCGACGTCATGACCATGCCGGGTTTGCCGAGGGTTCCCTCGGCCGACACGATCCGGCTCAACGATCAAGGTCAGATTGAAGGACTGTTCTAAGCGTCTGTTCTCACAGCCGACTTGCAACGGGTGCCGGACATCTCCGGCGCCCGTTCGACGTTCCAGTATCTAGGCTTCAACGACGATCGGTGTTCGCGCGGGTTGTGCAATCGCGTCGGCCTCGGTGCGTACCGTCGCGACTGGGCGTTCGTCGATCAAATCGATGATTGCGCGGACGACCTCTGGATCTTTCCAATAATCAACGTGACCGCCTGGACGCAGCGGCGCGTTGCGCACGAACGTACCGTCGAACAAATCAATGCGATTGCCGATCGGGTCGTCGACCCGCCACAGATTAAGCCACGACGTAAGCCGTGGATTGAGTGCAGCAGGCTGTGCGCTGTGCGCTTCGTACTTGGCAAAGTAGAACTGGTAGATGTGCGAAAGCGGGGAGCCGAGCGTCAGCACATCGATGCGGCGCGCTCGCGAAAGAATTTGTTCGTCTTGGTTGCCAGACAGATAGTCATGCAAGATCACGCTGCCTTGAGAGTGCGCGATGAATACCAGTCGGTCGAATTCCTCTCGCTCGACAATCTCCTTCAGCAACACGTCGAGGCGGGCTTCGATACGGGCCCGGCGCGGGTGTGCCAGCCCCATATGAGTCGGCCGCGGCAGTAGATAACGCGACACCGAGAACCGCGGCGTGAACTGGTGATCCACGATGTCACGGCCAATGTGGAGGATGCCTCTGGATGCGTGCTGCAACGCACGAAACGCATAGAAGACGACAGACAGCGCCGTTCCGCCGCCGACCATCACCTTGACGACCTCCTGCCAGGGCAAAAGGCGCACGTCGATCTGGCGATAAAAATCGACCGGGATGACGTCACGCCAGTAAAAGATGATCAAATTAAACAGCGTGCCGCCCAGCAGGACGAGGATCGCAATCGGATTCACGATCATGCGCGGCATCCAGAAGGATGCAAGCGACCTCGTGCGGCGGGCAGGAACACGCAGGAACGATCTCGTCATGGCAATTGTGAAGAAGGTCACGGCGAGGATCGACACCATGATCAGGTTAAAGACGACGATGCCGACGAGGTTCTTTTGGACTTCGGCCAAGTAGCTACAGGCTTGCATAGGGTCGTGCTGGCAGGCCGTTTGGGTTCGCTCGTTGAAATCCAGCGTGACGAAAATGAAAATCCACAACAGGGCAATGGCGATTTTATAGATGACGCCCTGGGCGATGCTCAGACTGACTGCGGCAGCTGGCCGGATGACGGGAATGCGCGTCACGCTGCGTCCGCCGATCCACTGCTGAATGGCAAGAGCTATCAGAACAAGAATGGCGAGAAAAATCGCATAATTCCAAATGAGCCAGAAGCCGAAGATCGTCACGCCCGCGGCCATGAGGTAAACGGCCGGGTTTGCCAAAACATCGGCGGAGATCAAATTTTGCGTGGCGAAAATCGCTGCGGCCGACAATAGCGAAAACATCATCGTCGACATGCCGATATCGGTCAGCGCGATGTCGCGATAGACGCGCCATCGGGCGAACCATAGCGATACGGCGGCGAGGAGCAGCAGCAACGCGATCATGACCGTAGGCAGCGCAACCGGCATGACCAATTGCAGGTCGGGCATTTCAAGCAGCTTTTGGCGCAACAGCAGAACGACAGCGCAAACCAAGGCGACAATATTCAAGCCCGTTATCGGCCAGCGCAGGATCCAATTTGCGCCACGGACCAGATTTTCGATGACTGTCGCGAAACCATTGCGGGTCTTGTCAAAGAAACATTCCCCGAGAACTTGAGGGGCCTCGTAAAACAACTTCAGCATCACCAGCCAATTCGCAAGCGAACCGGTCCCGATGCGCGAGAGATCGGCCCACGTCATCTCCATCAGGGCGAGATGGTCGCCCGCTAAGGTGCGACCCCGGCGGACATAGGCTTTGAAGCGAAGTCCCGGGCGATTGCGTCCGCGGTCAGGAAGATCATAAACCTCGCTGTGGGCTTCGAATTCCGGATGGCCCTCATGTTGGGCCAGACGGGGCAGCAGGCTGTCGTTGATCCAGCCGGCCTGGGTTTCGCCCACCCCGTGAATGACGATGACGCCAACACGCTCGGTCCCTGCCGCCGCGGGGCTCCCTGACGCATCCTGACTAACGTCCCCCAAGCGGCGCGTCATGCTCCCCAATCCATCATCGCCCAAGGCATCGCACGCGACGCCGCCCGTATTTACTAGTATCACGGGCAAAGATGGCAGGGTCGGGAACAGCGCTCTCGGTCGCCGAGGCTATTGTTTGGGCATTCAACGCTTATCCCTGTCGATTGTCCCGCGTATGACTAAAATTCAGGCAAGGGCCGCCTGTCCAGCGGCCAAAAAGTGTCATCCTTCCAGCCAACCAACTGAAAATTCGATGTTTTTTATTTGGCCCGCTCTTTGCGCTTACCGTTGGCAACAATGCATGACCTGGGGGAACGTCTGACGTGTCGAAAGCCTTCGACGAGATGAATGGCTTTGGCGGTGGTGTGCGTGAGCCCTACCGCGCCGTGGCCGAGTGGCTCGAAACCCAGAAAATCGACGACCTGAAGAAGAAGCGAAGTGAGGCCGAGGCCTTGTTTCGCCGGACCGGAATCACGTTTGCCGTTTACGGCGACGGGGAGGCCGCCGAGCGGCTGATCCCGTTCGACATCATCCCGCGCATCATATCCGCGTCGGAATGGCGGCGGCTCGCGGCCGGGATCGAACAGCGCGTAAAGGCGCTGAACGCGTTCATGTACGACATCTACCACCGGCAAGAGATCCTGCGGGCCGGGCGGCTTCCGGAAGAGCTTGTCGTCCAGAACAGCGCCTTTGTGCCGGAAATGATCGGAGTTGATCCACCGCTGGGAATTTATTCGCACATCCTGGGCATCGACATCGTCCGAACGGGGCCGAACGATTTCTACGTTCTGGAAGACAACACGCGCACGCCGTCCGGCGTCTCCTACATGCTGGAGAACCGGGAAACGATGATGCACATGTTCCCCGACCTTTTCGCAAAGAACCGCGTTGCGCCGATCGAGACCTATCCCGACAATCTCCTCAAAACGCTGGAGAGCGTCGCCGATAAAAATCTCGACCGCGATCCGAATATCGCGCTGTTGACGCCCGGTCTGTACAATAGCGCGTATTATGAACATTCGTTCCTCGCCGATCAGATGGGCGTGGAGCTCGTGGAGGGACAAGACCTCGTCGTCGTCGACGGCGCGCTGTATATGAAAACAACGCAGGGGTTGCAGCAGGTCGATGTTCTGTACCGCCGCATCGACGACGATTTCCTCGATCCCCTGGTGTTCGATCCAACCTCGCTGCTCGGCGTGCCGGGGCTCTTTGACGTCTACCGCTCTGGCCGGGTCACAATCGTCAACGCGCCGGGTGCCGGCATCGCGGACGACAAGGCGATCTACAGCTACATTCCAGAGATTGTGAAATTCTACACCGGTTCGCCGCCGATCCTGAACAACGTGCCGACGCGCAACTGCCGCAACGCGGGCGATCTGGCTTATGTGCTGGAGCACCTGGAAGAGCTCGTCGTGAAGGAAGTGCACGGCTCGGGCGGCTACGGAATGCTCGTCGGGCCAACCGCGTCGAAAAAGGAAATTGAGGAGTTTCGCCAGAAGTTGAAAGCCCGGCCGCACAACTACATCGCGCAGCCGACACTTGCGTTGTCGACCTGCCCGACATTGGTGGACGGTGGCTTGGCGCCACGGCATCTCGATCTGCGTCCGTTCGTTCTTGTCGGCGACAGGGTGCGGCTCGTGCCCGGCGGCTTGACGCGCGTGGCTCTCAGGGACGGCTCACTTGTCGTCAACTCCAGCCAGGGCGGTGGAACGAAAGATACCTGGATCTTACAGGACTGAAGAACGGATAGGCTCTCGGACGACAACACGAACTCTGGTTGATTTTCATGCTTGGCCGCACGGCAAACGATCTGTTCTGGCTCTCGCGCTATCTCGAACGCGCGGAGAACATGGCGCGTCTCATCGAAGTCGGCTACCGCATCGCGCTCCTTCCGCGCGAAGGCGAGGGCTACAACGAGGAGTGGCGTTCAACGCTGCAAAGCGCGGGCTGCGAGAGCGGCTTTCTCGCCAAACACGAAACACCGACCACGACGAACGTAATCGATTACCTGTTGTTCGATGCCGACAATCCGTCCAGCGTCAGAACCTGCTTTTCCGTTGCGCGCCGAAATGCGAGGGCTCAGAGGACGGCGCTGACACGCGAAATGTGGGAAAGCCTCAACGGCGCCTGGATCGATTTTCAGGCTATCAATCCACGTGACGTAACATCCGACCGGCTGCCGGCCCTGCTCGACTGGATCAAAGAGCGCTCGGCGACGTATCGCGGCGCGCTGCTCAACACAATCTTGCGCAACGATACGTTCTACTTCAGCCAACTCGGAACGTTCCTGGAGCGCGGCGACAACACGGCACGCATCCTTGACGTCAAGTATTTTGTCCTTCTGCCTAATTATGAGATGATCGGGTCCAGCGTCGACAATCTGCAGTGGGCGTCGATCCTGCGATCGGTTTCAGCCCACCGGAGCTATCGCTGGGTCTACCGGCAGGCTTACAAGCCGTGGAACATAGCGGACTATCTGATCCTCAACGCCGAGATGCCGCGCTCTCTGACGGCCAGCTATATCGAGATCGACCAAGCGGTGGCCGGCCTGAAAAAGTTTTACGGACAAACCGACAATTGCGTACCGACGGCGCGCGAAACGCTGGCGATGCTGGAAAAAGGCGATATCGACACCATATTCCAGTCGGGGCTGCACGAATTCCTGACGGATTTCCTCGGCCGCAACAACCGGCTCGGCCGGGAGATCTCCGAGGGCTATCACTTCAACGGTTGAGGCTGTCATGCTGTTGAGCGTCAAACATACGACGACCTACCGCTACGAAACATTGGCGCGGTATGCGATCGAAAGTCTACGACTGACCCCGCCCAGTTTCGATGGCCAGAAGGTTTTGTCCTGGCAGGTGAATGCTCCCGGCATCGAAAAGGCGGCGCGCTTTCAAGATGGTTTTGGCAATGTCGTGCACCTGACAGCGCTGCAGGACGAGCACAACTGCATCACCATCGAAGCCGGCGGCATTGTCGATACGGAAGACCGTATCGGGGTGGCGAAAGGCCTGTCGGAGCCGACGCCGCTGCGGGTATTCCTGCGCGAGACCCCACGAACGGCGCCAGACGATTCCATCCGCGACATCGCCGCCAAATGCAAAGGCGGGTGCACGCTCGATAAGCTGCACCGGCTGATGCACACCGTGCGCGAAGAGGTTACCTTCGAAATCGGCAGCACGCACTCGCACACCAGCGCGGCGGAGGCTCTGGCCGATGGCCGGGGTGTGTGCCAAGACTACGCGCACATCTTCATTGCCGGCGCGCGGGTGATGGGCATCCCCGCCCGCTACGTCAACGGCTATTTCCTTTCCGGTACGCCCGATCCCTCTGATGCACATCATGCGTGGGCGGAAGCCTGGGTGGACGGGCTCGGCTGGGTGGGGTTTGACCCGACAAACCTGATTTGCCCGACGGAGCGTTATGTGCGCCTTGCGACGGGTCTTGATGCTGCAACGGCCGCGCCGATCCGGGGCAATCGCCGGGGCGGCGAGAACGAGACACTTGACGTGGTGGTCGAAGTCCAGCAGCAAAGCGCTCAACAGCAGCAATAGCGCGAGCGCTTATCTTCATGACTTACGGCGTTGCCCTGCGTCTTGACTGCGGCATCGTCTTTGCCGCCGATACCCGTACGAATGCCGGCGTCGACAATATTTCGCAGTTTCGCAAGTTGCACTTTTGGCGACAGCCAGGGGACCGGGTCATCGTTCTGTTGACGGCCGGCAACCTCGGCGTGAGCCAGTCGGTTATCAGTATTCTCAACGAGCAGCTCGCAGACGGTTCCGGCGTCGAGCACACCTTGATGACCGTGACGTCCATGTACCGTGCGGCCCGCCTTGTGGGCGATGCGGTGCGGGAAGTGCGGCGTGTGGATGGGGAAGCCCTGGAAGCGACGCGGAGCGGGTTTTTCGCTTCGTTCATCCTGGGCGGGCAAATCGGTTCCGAGCCGCCGAGAATTTTCCAAATCTATTCCGAGGGCAACTTCATCGAAGCGTCCGACGATGCGCCATTCCTGCAGATCGGCGAACATAAATACGGCAAGCCGATCCTCGATCGCGTGGCACAATCCAGTATGCGCCTGGGCGAGGCGGCCAAACTGGTCTTGCTTTCCTTCGATTCGACCTTGCGATCGAACTTGTCGGTGGGAATGCCAATCGACCTGCTGCTCTACGAGCGCGACAGCCTGGAAGTGCAGCGCTACCGTCGCATTTACCAGGATGACGAGTATTTCAAGAAACTCTCGGGGTCCTGGGCTTCCGCTCTGAGGGAAGCTTTCGGCAAAATCGAGGAATTCAAGGGCTGAACAGTTGCGCTGGCCGCTGTTGGCCAGCGCACAGACGCGCTAGGGTGCGCCATCGCCCGCGGAGCCAATGCCCCATGACTGCCGATGATGCACAAAGCCGCCTCGCAGACCTCAACACGGTACGTGACTGGCTGCGCTACGGCGTGTCGCGTTTCCGGGCGGCCAAGCTGGTTTATGGACATGGAACGTCGAGCGCCATCGACGAGGCGGCGTTTCTCATTCTTACGTCGCTGGAGTTGCCTATCGACCAGCTTGATCCGTGGCTCGATTGCCGTCTGACGGCGAGCGAGCGCAGCCGCATTGCCGAGCTTATCGATCGACGCATCGAAACCCGCAAACCGGCACCCTATCTCGTCAACCGGGCCTACATCCGCGGACGTGACTTCTATGTAGATGAACGGGCGATCGTGCCGCGATCCTACATCGGTGAGCTGCTCGACGGTGAGCTGGCAACCGTCGTTCCCGATCCCGAGGCCGTGACCTCGGTGCTCGATCTGTGCACCGGGTCCGGGTGCCTGGCCATTCTGGCAGCACTTACCTACCCCAACGCGATCGTCGACGCCGTCGACTTGTCGGCCGATGCACTGGCGGTCGCCCATCGAAATGTCGCCGACTATGACCTGCAAGGGCGCATCACGCTGCAGCAGTCGGATTTATTCGCAGCGCTCGGTTCGCGACGGTACGATCTCATCATCTCCAATCCGCCCTACGTCTCGGCCGCCGCCGTCGCAGCATTTCCACCAGAGTACAAAGCCGAACCGCTTCTGGCTCACGCAGGCGGTGCGGATGGTCTCGACCTCGTGCGCCAAATTCTTGCCGAGGCCGCCCAGCATTTGGAACGCGACGGCGTGCTCGTCGTTGAAGTTGGTACGGGGCTCGACCTTTTAGAGGACGAGTTTCCCAACCTGCCGTTTTTGTGGCTGGAGACCGAGGATAGCTCGGGCGAGGTGTTTGCACTGACAGCCGAGGAACTGAAGGGGGCCTTGCAAACCGAAGGGGGTCGCCGACAGCGGTCATAACTCGGAGCGGACATGCCTACGGCGAATTACGCATTGACCTTGTGGCTGGCCAAAAGACCCGGCCTTTGTTGCTGTTGCTGGTGTGTGTCACGACAAGATGCCCGGCGGGCTCGTCGCGTGCTTCGCTTCGTGCGTGCGATCATGAAGGACTGGGACGAAGCCCGGCGAATGCAAGCCGAATTCCCCCGCTCTTGACAGTGCCCTCTACTCGGCCCTGATAATGTTCGCACGTTTCAACCCCAAGCCGATGGACCTTATGCGCCGCATCATCGTCCTTCTCATTGCGGTCTTGTGTTGCGCCGGTTCCGCTCATGCGGCAGCTCAACCCACTCCTGCGACGATCGTCATCAAGTTCAGTCACGTGGCAGCCCCGCAGGCCCACAAGAGCAAAGGCGCGGAGCGTTTCAAAAAGTTGGCGGAGGAGTACACAGGCGGACGCGTGCGCATCGCTCTGTACCCGAATTCACAACTCTATAAAGATAAAGAAGAGTTGGAGGCGTTGCAGCTTGGCGCGGTCGAGATACTGGCGCCGTCGCTGTCGAAGTTTGGTCCGCTGGGCATCAAGGCGTTCGAAGTGTTCGACATACCTTACCTCTTCCGTGACACGGCGGAACTGGCACGGATCACCGAAGGGCCGATCGGCCGAGACATTCTCGATAAGCTGGAAACGAAGGGTATCACCGGGCTCGGCTATTGGAACAACGGCTTCAAGATTTTGTCGGCGAACAAGCCTCTGTTGCGGCCAGACGACCTGCTGGGTCTCAAGGTCCGGATACAATCGTCGAGGGTCATCGAAGAGCAGATGACCGCGCTCGGCGCCCTACCGCAAGTGTTGGCCTTTTCGGAGGCGTATCAAGCTCTATCATCCGGTGTGGTCGACGGGACGGAAAATCCACCCGCCAATTTTTTCAATCAGAACATGTTTCAGGTTCAGCGCCACGCAACGCTCACCTACCACGGCTTTCTCGGCTACGCGGTGATCGTCAATCAAAAATTCTGGACGGGGCTTCCCGACGACATCCGCTCGGCTCTCGAGCGCGCACTTCGCGATGCCACCCCATATGCAAATGCGGAGGCGGCAAAGGAGAACGCCGATGCACTGGCCGCGGTGACAAAATCCGGCAAGACCGCGATGCATGACCCGACGCCTGACGAACGAAAGTCCTGGGAGGCAGCACTGCTGCCGGTTCGCGGCCGCATCGCCGATCGGGTTGGCCGAGATCTTCTTGCGCGCATCGAAACCGAGCTTTCGAGGTCGGGGCCATGACATCCGGTCCGCGACTCAGGTGGCTCGACCGCCTGGAAGAAAACCTCATCGCAACGCTGATGGGGCTTGCAACACTGGTTATTTTCGTCGCGGTCGTCCACCGCTATCTGCTCTCGCATTTGGGCGGCCTGGTCGTGTGGACGCATGATGCCGGCTATGATGATTTATCGGATGTGCTACGGGCGATCTACTTCTGGCTGCTGTCGATCCGCCTCACCTGGGCACAGGAACTGTGCATTTACTTATTCGTCTGGATGGCCAAATTCGGCGCGGCCTATGGCGTGCGCACCGGCATCCACGTCGGCGTCGATGTTCTCGTCAATCGGCTGCCACCGCGTGCGCGACACCGCATGATCCTGTTCGGGCTCTACTGCGGCGTAATTTTTACCGCATTCGTCGGGTGGCTCGGGACACGCCTCGTCGTGCATCTGTTCGTTTCCGGGCAAGTCTCGGCTGTCCTGGAAGCGCCAATGTGGCTCATCTACCTGTGCTTGCCACTGGGCTCATTCTTGATGTGTTTTCGCTTCCTCCAGGTTGCGGCACACTTTTCCAAGACCGGTACGTTGCCGCACTATGATCCCGCGAGCGAAGTGATGTCGAAAGAGGTCCGCCCGTGACCTCCTTGCTCATCTTCGGTCTGCTCATCGCCTTGCTGTTGACCGGAACACCCGTCTCGATCGCACTGGGGCTCACGGTGTTGACGGTACTCTTTACCATTACGGACGTACCGCTCGATGCGGTGGCGCTCAAACTTTTTACCGGCATGGAAAAGTTCGAAATCATGTCGGTGCCGTTTTTCATTCTTGCCGGGACATTCCTGACGCACGGCGGGGTCGCCAAGCGCATGATCCGGTTCGCTATCGCGATGACAGGCCACTTGCCTGGCGGGCTCGGCATCGCTTCCGTTCTGGCTTGCGCCATCTTCGCCGCGATCTCCGGTTCGTCGCCGGCCACCGTGATCGCGATCGGCTCGATTCTCCTTCCAGCGATGGTGGCGCAAGGGTATCCACCACGGTTCGGGGCCGGCGTGATCGCGTCATCGGGAACGCTCGGAATTCTCATTCCGCCGTCGATCGTGATGGTGCTCTACGCGCTCGCCACGTCCGGCATGAGCGCCACGGGCCCGAATGGCGAACGCGTTCCGGCGCCCTCCGTCGATGATCTGTTCATGGCAGGCGTCGTGCCCGGCATCCTGCTCGCTTTCGTGCTCGGGACGGTGACGTGGTGGATCGCGAAAAAGGAAGGCTATCCTCGGGCGCAGCGCGCAACGTGGGGCGAGGCGTTTGCCGCCTTTCGGGACTGTAGCTGGGGGTTGGCGCTGATCGCGGTTGTGCTTGGCGGAATTTATGGAGGTTTTGTCACTCCAACCGAAGCCGCGGCTCTCAGTGCAGTTTATGCCTTTGCCGTTGCCAAGTTCGTCTACCGCGACATCGATTGGGGCGATGTTCCAAAGGTGCTCCTGACGGCGGCGAACATGAGCGCAATGCTGCTCTACATCATCACCAATGCGATGCTGTTCTCGTTTCTTCTCACGCACGAGCACCTACCGCAGGCGATTGCCGACTGGATCGTGGCGCAGGGGTTCGGCTGGATCACGTTCCTGATCGTGGTCAATATCATGCTGCTGATCGCGGGCACCATGATGGAGCCGGCATCGATCATGCTGATCCTGGCGCCGATCCTGTTTCCGGTAGCCGCCAAACTCGGCATCGATCCGGTCCACTTCGGCATCATTCTGGTGGTCAACATGGAGATCGGTATGATCACGCCGCCCGTGGGGCTCAACCTTTATGTCACCAGTGGGATTTCCAAACTCGGATTGTCGGAGACGTCGCGCGCGGTCGTGCCGTGGCTGGTGGCTATGCTTGGATTTTTGATCCTGGTTACGTATTGGCCGGCGCTATCGCTGACGCTACCGCGACTGCTGGGATTGCTTTGAGCGCACCCTCCACGATAACCGGCTGAAAAACCAAGGGGCGCCAACGGCGCCCCGAGCGGCCGGCCGCTCTTCCCCAGAAATTCGTCGTCGGCTTGCTCAGCCAAAGGCGCCGAAGTGGTGCGAGATGCCGGTTCCAATCTCGCGGATCGCCTCGTAGGCCTGCTCCATCGGTTCCAAGATCTCCGTTTCGATGCGGCCGTAATCGTCGATGCCCTGGGGCAAATACGTTGCCGTCTCGCGGAATGCCGTCGTCTCTTCGACCGTACCGGTCCGCTTCGGAAACGCTTGACGCATGACGCTGATGACTTCGGGCACCTCAAGTGTCAATGCGGACGCGACAATCTGGGCGTGGCTCACGTCGCGCGTGGTAAAGCGGGGCAACTGGCCCGACAAAATGAACACCCGCATAATGAGAGCCAGGCGGATCGCCTGCAGCAAGTCGAGTTCCAGACGGTCGTCATCGGGGACTTTGCCGCCGTCGATGCCGATGTCTTCCAGGAGCGTGTGCAGATCGATGGCATCGAGGCGCAGCTCATGGACGAGACCATTGATGGCGGCGTTGCGCCCATCTTCAAGCAGGAACGTCGAAAGATTCTTGAAGGCCGCGGTCAAATGCGGCTCGCGACCCCATGAGGCGCGCATCGCCCAGAATCCGGGATCGAAGACGGTCGCGTTGGCGCCCATGGCGTTGAGACTTGAAATCTGTTTGCCGCGGGCGACCATTTCGATCAACGGACGCAGGCGTGCGGATGATTTCGCGACCTCGACAAAGCGCTCGCGTTCTGAGCCGACGGCCGCGCCGAGGCCAGCGACGACGTTGGCCACATATCCGAACTGCTGCAAAATTGCGTTGTTGGGAATGGCGCGCATGCGAGCGGGATCGCCGCGATCGGCCGTGGAGGCGCCCTCCATCTGGCGCTTCACCGGACGAGACCCGGTTTTGAACAGCAGGTTCGGGCCGAAAGCCCCGAGGACGGCCCGGTAACCGGGGTGGGCAAAAAGATCCTGCTGGTAGGCGCGCAAGCGGAGCAGGAAGTCGAGCGCCAGGTTGGTATCGTCGTAGAATTCATCCTCGACGGCTTCCGGCGTTTCTCCGTCCATGATCACAGTAGCGAGCGCACGCATCGCGAGCGGCTTGGTCGCGAAATACAAGTATCCGTCGCCGCCTTGCCAGCTCGTCTCGTGCTTCAGCGGAAGCCCGGCCTCGGCGAAGCGGCGGCGGGCGTTGGGCGAAAACACATACTGCAAACGCGACGACATATGGCCAGGGTGCGTTCCGCGCCCCATGGATTCGCCATGCGTCGAATAAATCAACACCTCTGCCCCGCCAAGTTCTTTGGCGTCGAGGACTTCCGCGAGGCCCTGATGCAGGCGCTCGATCGACAGCGTCGCCGCGATCTGGCCGATGAACCGGCCAGCGTCGGAGAAGCCGGTCTGTATGCACAGGCGCTTGCGGCCGCGAACATAGTTTTTGTAGGCCTCTTCCTCCAACAGGCGCTCGATGAGGCGGGCGCCGGTTTCGAGTGCAGCCGGCGTTTCGAACAGCGGCGAGATGTCAACGACGTGATCGACGCCGAACAGTTTGGCGAAGAACAGCGCGATCAGCATCGTGGCCGGGCTCTCGCACTCGGCGATGAGGTAGCGGATCGGCGTGTCGCGATCGACGTGCTTGTGGAACTGGGCCGCAAGAGCGAACTGGCGGATGGCTGTTGCGGTTTCGAGATCGAGTGTTTCGAAGTTGACGGTTTCCTTGCCGGCGGTGCGGATCATTTCCACGATGCGGGCGAGCGCCTGGCGTTCGGTCAGGTCGCGCGTCCAGGGCTCGTGCACGAAGGCGCGGAAGGCGTTGTTCAGCTGCACGGCATTGACGCGCAGATGGATGTGCGACGTCCCCATGCCGGTTTGATCGAACAGGCTGGCAAGCGCGGCCAGTTCGCGCTTCGACTGAGTTTGAGGGATATGATCGATGAGGTGGTCGATCAGAGCGATGACCGGCTGCGGCGACGTCAAATTGTAAGCGTCGGCCTCGGTGATGATGTTGGCAGCGTCCGATAGTTTCTGCTTGCCGTTGAGGGCTGCGTTCAAACTATCGAGCTGCTTTTCAGCAGACGCGATGGCGAGATCGAGTTTGGCCACGATCTGGCGTGCGATGCGCTGCGCCTCGACCTCATCCGTCAGGCGATGCTTCAGGATAATAAACCGCGTGCGAATATCCTGCAGCGCGGCCACCTTCTCCTGCAGCTTCAGAACGAAGGAGTGAGTCCACTTGATATCCGTGCGGCCGTCGAGGTCGTAGCCGACCCATGAGGCGACGGTGGCGATCTTGGGGCGGAACTTGTAGGCGCGTTCGCCGAACCCGGCGGCCGCGACCGAATAGAAGCCGTTCAATAACTCTTCGTAAGCGTCACGCAGATTCTGGATGCAGACCTGCACCGCGCGATGTTCGTAATCGAGAGTGATGTTGCTGTCTGGGCGGTGGGGCAGACCGATCGCTGGTTCGCCCCGCAATTCACCCGATGCGATCTCGACCATGCGGCGGCTCAGCGCCTCGGACAGACCAAACGTTGGATGGGCGGTGAACACGATGCCGTTGCGAGAGCGGCCCCAACGCTCTTTGAACGCTTCGAATGCCGCGTCTGTGTTCAAGCCGTTGTTGCTCGCGGTCTTGGCCACGAATTGCGTGAAGTCGCGGATCGTCGTTTGATTGTCGACATAGCCGATTTGCTCGCGCAAGCGCTTGGCGCGGCGAACACAGGCCCGGTCCATCAGACGGTCCGCGAGCGCCTTCAGATCTGCAAAGCTGATCTTTCCCGATTCCAGACTGCGCGAAAGGTAAAACCCGATGTTGACGATCGGGTTCAGGCCCGGCGCATCAGGAATCTGGGCTCGCATGGCCTTCAGTTCGTCGCGCAGCTTGAACTCGTCGAGAACCGAGATCTGCGGATTGATGGTATCCACGCGGCATTCCTCCAGTGGGGACAGGCCAGATCAGGCTTCGCCGCCGAGAGTAGGGTCGATACCCCCGTACCGGCAAGATCTCGAACGGCTCGTTGGCCCGACTGGTCGCTCATTATTGGCCGCCCGCAGCCCTTTGCGGGTTGCGGACGGCGGATATGTCAGACGCGCTCGGCGCCGTCGATCAAGCGGCCTTGCGGGCCTGCAAGACCTTGGCAATGGTGGCGCCCATTTCGGACGGTGTCGCAGCGATGGTGACGCCACAGCCCTTTAGCAATTCCACTTTTTCGGCTGCCGATTCGCCGAAGGCCGATACGATGGCACCGGCATGGCCCATGCGGCGGCCTTTCGGGGCCGACAGACCCGCGATGTAGGCAACAACAGGCTTTTTCATGTTGGCCTGCGCCCATTGCCCGGCTTCGGCTTCCTGCGGGCCGCCGATTTCGCCAATCATCAAGACGGCATCGGTCTCTGGATCGTTCTCGAAGTATTCGAGGATATCACGATGTGACGAGCCGTTGATCGGATCGCCGCCGATACCGACCGAGGTCGAGACCCCGATGCCAAGGTCCTTCAACTGCGCGGCGGCTTCATAGCCGAGCGTACCGGACCGTCCGACGATGCCAACGCGGCCGGGCATGTAGATGTGGCCCGGCATAATGCCGAGCATCGCCCTGCCGGGCGAGATCGTGCCGGCACAATTCGGCCCGGTCAGCACCATGCGGTTTACCTTTTTGTAGCGGCGCATGTAGCGCTTCACTCGGATCATGTCCTGGGAGGGAATACCATCAGTGATGCAGACACAGTATTTGATGCCCGCGTCTGCGGCTTCCATGATCGCATCGGCCGCGAAAGGCGGTGGCACGAAGACAATGGACGCTTCCGCGCCGGTTTCCTGAACCGCGCCTTTGACGGTGTTGAAAACCGGACGACCAAGATGCGTCGAGCCGCCTTTTCCAGGTGTGACGCCGCCGACAACGTTCGACCCGTAGTCGATCATTTCCTGCGCGTGGAAGGTACCGATCCGTCCCGTGAAACCTTGGATGAGGATCGGGGTGTTCTCGTTGATGAAAATCGCCATGAGACTTACTCCTCTTCCCTCAAGCTGCGGACTTCACGGCGGCGACGGCTTTCTCAGCCGCATCGGCCAGTGACTCGGCGCTGATCACCGTCAGACCGCTCGTATCGATGATGCGACGGCCTTCCTCGACGTTGGTACCGGCGAGGCGGACGACGATCGGCATCTTGATCTCGAGTTCCTTGACTGCATCGACGACGCCCTTTGCGACCCAGTCGCAGCGATTGATGCCGGCGAATACATTGACCAGAATGGCCTTGACGTTCTTGTCGCGCAGGACCGCCTTGAATGACTTCGTCACGCGCTCGGGGGATGCGCCACCGCCAATGTCGAGAAAGTTAGCGGGTTCGCCACCGGCCAGCTTGATCATGTCGAGGGTGGCCATGGCGAGGCCGGCGCCGTTGACGATGCAGCCGATATTGCCGTCAAGGCCGACGTAGGCGAGCCCACGATCCGATGCGTAGGTTTCGCGCGGATCTTCCTGGCTCTTGTCGCGCAGTTCCGCAATCTGCGGGCGGCGGAACAGCGCGTTCTCGTCGAAGCTCATCTTGGCGTCGAGCGCCACGACATTCTTCTGCTTGGTGATGACGAGCGGATTGATCTCAACCATGGACGCGTCCAGGTCACGGAAAGCGCGATAGGCGCCCAGAATAGTGCGCTCCATCTTGGAGATCAGCTCTGGTTCAATGCCCAGGCCGAAGGCGACTTCACGCGCTTGGAATGCCTGCATGCCGACGGCTGGGTCGACCTCCACCTTGATCAGCGTATCGGGACGGCTGTGGGAGATCTCTTCGATGTCCATACCGCCTGCGGCGGAGGCGACGACCACGATGCGCTCTGCCGCGCGGTCCATGACGAAGGAAAGATAGATCTCCTTGTCGATGTCGGTTGCCTCTTCAATATAGAGGCGGGAGACGAGCTTGCCTTGCGGGCCCGTCTGATTGGTGACGAGGCGGCGGCCGAGCAGAGACTCGGCCGCTTCCTCGATTTCGTTGTCCGAACGGCACAGCTTGATGCCACCGGCCTTGCCACGGGCACCGGAATGGATCTGCGCTTTTACAGCCCACTTCGCGCCGCCAATCTCGTTGGCGCGATAGACGGCCTGCTCGGGGCTGTAGGCGAGACCGCCGCGCGGGACGGTGACGCCAAACCGCGAAAGCAGCTCCTTGGCCTGGTATTCGTGAATGTCCATTGGTCGGGACCTCCTGGATCGAATTCAGCCGTTCGTTTCTGTTTTACTTGCTCGAGCTCGAAGCGATCTTTTCGGCCACCACGAGTATGTTCTTGGCCATCTTCTCGGACGCAGCGTCGATCATCTTGCCATCGAGCGAGGCCGCGCCCTTACCCTGGGCTTCGGCTTCCTTCAAAGCGACAATAATACGCTTGGCCTTATCCACTTCGGCGGCGGTCGGCGAGAACACGGCGTTGGCGAGTTCGATCTGCGTGGGGTGAATGGCCCACTTGCCTTCAATGCCGAGTGCGGCCGCGCGCTTGGCACCGGCGGTGTAGCCGGCGGGATCGGAGAAGTCGCCGAACGGTCCGTCAATCGGGCGCAAGCCGTAGGCGCGGCAAGCGACCGTCATGCGCGACAGGGCGAAGTGCCACTGGTCGCCCGGGTAGTCGGGGTTCAAACCGCCGATGACAACCGTGCGGGCCTTGTTGAAGGCGGCGTAGTCGGCGACGCCGAAGTGCATGGCTTCAAGGCGGCTGTTGGCCGAAGCGATGGCTTCGACGTTGGCCATGCCGAGCGGCGTTTCGATGAGGGCTTCGGTGCCGATCTTGTGCGGCAGCTTCTTGGCTTCCTCGATCTGGCTGACGATTGTTTCGATGGCATAAACGTCGGCAGGGACGCCAACCTTGGGGATCAGGATCGTATCCAGCTTGGAGCCTGCCTGCTCAACGATGTCGACAACATCGCGATAGCAATAGTGCGTGTCGAGGCCGTTGATGCGAACCGAAACCGTCTTCCCGTGGCCCTTCCAGTCAAGATCATTCAGGGCTTGAATGATGTTCTTACGGGCCTGTTCCTTATCCGGCGGCGCGACGGCGTCTTCGCAGTCGAGGAACACATAGTCGGCGGCGCTGACGAGCGCCTTCTCGATCATTGTCGGGTTGGAGCCGGGGACGGCGAGCTCAGAGCGCTGGAGGCGCTGCTGCTTGAGCGGGTAAAGAGTGAAGCTCATCGGACGTTTCCTCGTTGTCTTACAAAGTTTTGAAAGGGCGACGGACGTGCCCCATGCCACGATCCGGTTTAGCCGGGCCGGAGAAGCAGGTCGCTGGAAGCAGACCGGCGGCGCCCGTTAGCCGGGCACCGCCGTCATCAATCAGGCAGCCTTGGCTTTCGGCAGCTCGGCGGCCTTGGTGGCCGTCTTGTTGAAGTATTCGGCTGCAGCACCCGTGCCCGAACCGAACTTCACCGGCACGCCGCAATCCTTCAGCGTCATTTCGACCGCGAACAGTACGCCACCAACCATAAACTCGTCCAACGCACCGAGATGACCGATGCGGAAGACGCGACCGGCGACCTTGTTGAGGCCGACGCCGAGTGAGGTGTTGTAACGGTAGTAGGCCGTCTTCACGATGCCGGCGCTATCGATGCCTTCCGGGGCGAGGATGGCGGACACGGTGTCGGAGTGCCACTTCGGCTCCTTGGCGCAGAGCTTGAGGCCCCAGGCGTCGACGGCTGCACGAACGCCGGTAGCAAGGCGGTGATGGCGGGCGAACACGTTGTCGAGACCTTCGGCGAAGATCAGATCAAGCGAGCAGCGCAGGCCCTGCAGAAGCTGCGTGGCCGGCGTGTAGGGGAAGTAGCCAAGATCGTTGGTCTTGATGTGGTCTTCCCAGGCAAAGAAGCAGCGGGCCATGCCACCGTTCGACTTGTTAGCGTCGAGCGCCTTCTGGCTGACGGCAAGGATGCCGAGGCCGGTCGGCAGCATGAAGCCCTTCTGCGAACCGGAGACGCAGCAATCAACGCCCCAGTCGCCCATGCGCATGTCGAGCGAGCCGAGGCCGGACACGCTGTCAACGAACAGCAGCGCGGGATGCTTGGCTGCATCAAGTGCCTTGCGGACGCCGGCGATGTCCGAGGTGACGCCGGTTGCCGTTTCGTTGTGCGTTGCAAAGACGGCTTTAATTTCGTGAGCCTTATCCTTGGCGAGGATGTCGGCATACTTTTCGAGCGGCACGCCCGTGCCCCATTCCTCGTCGCATAACTCGACCTTGAGACCGAGACGCTCGGCCATGTCCACCCAGAGAAGCGAGAACTGACCGAAGCGGCTCATGAGAACCTTGTCGCCCGGCTTCAGCGTATTCTGGATCGCCGATTCCCATGCGCCCGTGCCCGACGACGGGAAGATAAAGACCCGGCCATCCTTCATCTTGAAGACCTTTTTCATGTCTTCGAAGATCGGCAGCGTCAGCTTGGGATATTCGGCCGAACGCATGTCAATCATGGGCACGTTCATGGCCATGCGAACTTCGTCGGGAATGGTGGTGGGGCCGGGAATAAAAAGATGCGGCGTGACGGACATGATATTTCCTCCAGTCGGTCGTTCGAAACGCGCGGCGGGGTCGCGAAGTCGAGCGTCTCTTCAGGGACGCTTTCAGGCGCGGCATTCGCTGCAGGTGATAAATTCTGCCGGGCCGCGGCATTGCTCCGGGGCTCGATCAGGCCCCCTCGCTTACCATCGGTTGGTGGCGCGCAACATTCACGATTGCTTAAGGCGTCACAATACCCGCGCGGCGACAATTGCGGCTCAGTTGGGTGGGGCACAAACCGGGCAAGAGTGGCTGACCACCGTCCGATTGGGTAGCCAATACCCTACCCCACTGTCGTATCCTGCAGCGGACTGCGCGAGGTCTTGGACATGTAAAGTGCCACCGCCATTGCGCGATTGTTGACGCCCAGTTTGTCGTACAGATTTTTCAGGTGGTATTTGACCGTATTGCGCGAAATGCCAATGCGGGAGGCAATTTGGAGATTGGACCAACCGTTGGCGAGAGCTGCGAGAAGCTCGCGCTCGCGCGAGGTGAGAATTTCCAACGGATCCTGCGATAGGGTTTCGAGATCGACATAGGGGAAGCAAAGCCGGCCACGGGCCACCCATGAAATGGTATCGAGCAGGACCGGCGGCTCGTCACTTTTCGAAATGAACCCCCACGCTCCGGATTTAATCGTTTGGCGCAGTACATCGGACACTGCTTCGCCGGTGTAAATGATCACCCGCGTGGAGATCTGACGGCGTTTTAAAACTTCAAGCACATCGCCGCCGGTCATGTCGGGCAGCGACCAGCCGATCAGGCCGATATCGATGTGCTGCTCCACACATGCGGCGATGAACGCGCCGCCCGTCGCGACCGTGCTGATGATATCGAAGCGGCCGTCGCGCGCGATGAGTTCGGCAAGGCCCGTGCGAACGACTGGATTTTTGTCGGCAACAAGTAGGCGTGGTTTTTGACCCGCCGTGCGGACAGGCGCGCCGGACGTGATCGGCATCATGGCAGGGTCTCCCGCATGCACCCGACTGTCGGCCGATCGATCGTCATGTGTTGGCCCATCCGGCAGACCGGCGGCATCGCCGTGCCTATTCATCGCACTGTGGATTGACAACGCCTTGCGTCAGCAACGAAAGGCTTGTCTGTGCGACCTAAGTAGGAGGTTCGCGGTCCAGAAGCTACCGGAAAACAAAGTGCTTTGGCAGCGTTATCAGCCAAGTTGGCGCTGCTTCTTGAGCCGCTGCGTGCGCATTTCGCGATCATAGAGAATTTCGCCGCCCGGGACGCGGAGATCGCGCACGAGTTCGAGCACATGACGGCTTGGCGGCGGGGTAGCAAACGTCACCGCAAAGACAGCCGCAAACGCGGCCGGAATACCGACGATGGAGGCCAGAGCGCTGGATAGCGTCGCGTCGGGACCCTGCCCCCCGGCGATGGCGAAAGCAGCAACCAGGGCGCCGGTCAGAACCCCGGCCATGGCGCCGAATGCATTCATCCGCTTCCACCAGATGGACAGGAGCAAAACAGGAAACAATGCCGAACCGCTGATTGCCAGCGCGCACAGCACGACACGGAGCGGATCGGTGGTGACAAAAGCGGCCGCAAGGACGCCGGCCGCCGCGGCCAGCGCGATCCCGCCACGGCCGGCGTGGATGCGATAGGCACCGTGTGGGGGATCCCATGTGCGACCGAACAGGATGTCCTCGGAAAGGATGTGGCCAAGCGACGTGACCGCGGCACTGGCCGTCACCAACCCACCGGCAACAATGGCGGCGAGTGTCAGATCGAGCAGCATGGGCGGCAATTCGGCAGCGACCGGAAGGCTCAAGATGACGCTGTCGCGGGCAAAGCTGATGCTCGACGTCGTGAATTGGGTGCCGGTTTCAGTGATGCTTGCAAAGCCGCGCTTGGCAAGGTCGGCCAGCCATGGCGGCACAATGGCGGGACCTGGGATCGCGATCAGATTCATCAGGAAATGTCGCATGAAGACCGCGACAGACGCGGTCGTCAACATCGCGACACCAAATATGAAAGTGGCCCAGCCGAGCGTCTTGCGAGCCTCATAGACGCCTGGCGCCGCGGCGAGGCGTGGCAAAAGCCAGGGTGCAGAGGCGACTCCGGCAATCATCGAGAGGGTACCGAGGACGAACGCGGCCGGTCCCAGCGCGCCGAACGGATCTGCAAACCGCTTCATGATCGGCTGCATTTCAGGTCCGGGCAGGTCGAATGCGAGCGCGGGCGGCAAAATGATGGGCATGCCCTGGATGGCTTCGTTGCGGCCGATGGTGCGCAATACGGGCCCGTGGGTCAACTGCGGCACCGGCATGGTGGTGACAATCGCTGCTACGATAACAACCGGCACCATGATGGCGAAAAACGCGGCCAGGCTTTGTGCCACGCCGGTCCAGGTCATGGAGCGCATGCCGCCGGGAACCAGCGTGGCGATGAGAACGAGAAACAACGCGAGGAACGCCTGGCCGTGACTCCAGCCGGATAGGAGGACAGCGGCTTCGGCGGCGAACCGCAGTTCGGCCGATAGGATCATCAACAAGGGCACGGCGACGACCAATGCCGAAGCCAGTCGCAGCGGCCGACTCTCAAACCGCCGGCCGAGATAACTCGGGATCGTGAACGCTCCGAACTTGCGCAGAAACGGCGCCAGCATCACGGCCATGATGACAAAGCCGCCCAACGCACCGATAGCGATGAAGAGCGCGTCGAAGCCAACAAGAAAGAAAAGTCCCGTCAGGGCCACAAGACCGGTCGCCCCGAAGGCCGACATGGCGAGAACGAGGCCGTTGAAAAACGCGGGAACGCGGCGTCCAGCAGCGAAGAAATCCAGTGAATCGGAGGCATGGGTCGCCGCGCCGATGCCAGCATAAAGCGCGACTGGCCCCAGCAGCATGGCGAGGCTCAAAAGGCGGTTGTCGACTCCCAGACCGTGCAGGATCAGGCTCAGCAGCGCGATCGACGCAAAGCCGCTCAGGAACACGCCGAAGTAGGAACCAAGCCGCGGATTGACGGCGCGGGATGGGGAAATTACCGCCATCGCCTCAGTTGTCCTCGTGAGCGCCGTGCCAGTGATCGATGGCGTCTTGCTGGCGCACGAAACTCGCGACCGTGATCACAGCGATCAACACAAGACCGTGCGCTGCCAGGAAGTAGCCGAGTGGAAAGCCGAGAAACTTGTTGGAGTTGAGCCGCTCGGCGTACAGTGGGAGAATGATGATGACGGCAAAAAACGGGATCAGGCTGGCGAACATCTGCCACTTGGTATGACGCCAATAGGGTTTGCGTTCTCTTCGTTCAATCATGCTGCCATCCCCTTTGCCGCAGGGCCCCCGCCGCGGCTGACCTTACATGTTCACGTCTGTCTAGCGCACGGGTGACAGAGTGCCAGCAGGTTTTCGACTTAAGTTTGTCGTTGCCGAGCGACGCCGCCAGTCGTGGCCCCAGCGATTGCATTGCTCATGGCGCCCTGAAACATATTTCCAATGCGCAATCAAATGAACGGTTCGGCCAGGATTGTGCGGCCGGATCAGGTTGCCTATCGTCCGACTGGCGAGTCGTCCGCTTGGGCGGGGCGGACGCGCGGCGGCGCCGTTTGGCCAGAGTTGGCAAGGGCGAACCGCAGGCAGGTCAACAACGGGGAAGATCAATATGGGTGTCATTCAGGAATTTCGCGATTTCGCGATGCGCGGCAACGTCGTCGACCTTGCCATCGGTGTCATCATGGGTGCAGCTTTTGCGCCGATCGTCTCGACACTGGTCGAGAACATCATCATGCCGCCGATCGGTTACATGATGGCGGGTGTCGATTTTTCGTCGCTCGCCGTGACGCTGCCGACACCGACGGATGACGGCGTTCTCATAAAATATGGTGTGTTTCTCAATGCGCTGATCAAATTCGTCATTACCGCATTCGCGATTTTCTTGCTGGTCAAGGCCATCAATAGAATGAAGAAGACGGCACCGGCCGCGGCGGCTGCCGAGCCGACACCGTCGGAGGTCTATTTGAAGGAAATTCGTGATGCGCTGGTGATGAGGAAGTAAGCCACTTTCTTTGTTGTCCAGTTGGAGGCCCGGTGCGGACACGCGCCGGGCTTATTCATGAACAGCTGCCGCCGCCCAGGACACAGAAGCGCGAACAATGGGGATGGGCAAGCTTCACCGCACCCCGGTCGAAGACCCCACCATCGGCGCGGTCCGCTTGCGCGAGCGTGGCCCCCATTTCGAAGCGTTCGTCGTAGGGCAGCAACGTGCACGGCAGAACGGCCGGCCCGGCGGCGCCTTTGCGTTTCACCACCATGCGCGAGGACGCGCACATCATCGTATCGGGATTCACCTTCAGGATGCCCCAGCAGGACGGCGTGATTTCGGGGACGTCGGCGGAGGCATCCATCTCCGGGAAGAGGATGAGATCTAAGGCCGACGCCGCATCTATCGGCCAGCGCCGGGCGGCAGCGAGAGCCGCGTATCCGGTCCGCCCGTCGGCCTCGTTTTCGCCCCAGCACGTGCGGCCCGCAATGGCCATGCGGAAAGCGTTGACTGCGAGCCAATCAAGTCCTTCAACAACCTTTGCGAACGATCCCGCGCCACGCTCCGCATCATGCAAGGCTTGGCTGTAATGGTCGAGGCTGACGCGAAGTGTGAGCCGTCCCTGAAAACGTTGCCGCAAAGCGAGCAGCCATAACTTGACGCCGGGCCGCTGCATCGGCGCCATTGCATTGGTCAGAACAAGCGCCTCGAAGCCCTGTTCCAACGCTTGCGTGAGCATTGTCTCGAAATCGGGATTGAGAAACGGCTCGCCGCCCGTAAAGCCGATTTCGCGGGTGCCGCGATCGCGCGCCTCAACCAAAAACGCCGCAACCTCAGGAGCCGTGATGTAGGCCAGCCGATCGTTGGTTGGCGAAGATTCGATATAGCAGTTGCGACACGTGATGTTGCATAACGTGCCGGTATTGATCCACAGCGTGTCGAGCCGTTGCAGGGCTACTTGCGCGCGCGGCTCACCTTTGGCGGTGCAGTCGGGATCGGAAAATTTCGTCGCCGACGCGATGCCGAATTCCGGTTTCAAACAATCATCCTCTGGCCTTGATGGCCCCACATCCATCTACCTTGGTACCTTGTCAGGCGTTACGAGCATACCCAAAACCAGTTTCGCAGCGGAGCCTTGTTCGGTAACGCTCGGCTATGGTATCGAGGTTCGCGTGCGGGCGTAGTTCAATGGTAGAACGGCAGCTTCCCAAGCTGCATACGAGGGTTCGATTCCCTTCGCCCGCTCCAATTTCCCAGTGAACTAAGACAGCGCCTGACCGGCAACTGCAACCTTTTCCGGGTTCGTCAGCGCAATATTTCCATCCGTCCGCACAACGACCGTGTGCACATAGAAGCAGGTGGCATCACCGTCCTTTGCTTCCATGACGGGTGATGGCGCCGAGATAACGGTCAGCCTTCCGATCCGCCCGATCCAATCGATGTGGCGGTGCCCGTGCATCATGGCGACGCGCGTGGCGACCGGCCGCAACTTCCGGACCAGCCAGCTCCCGTTGATCAAGGCCGTGCCGATGCGTTCCGAAAACGCTTTAACGGGCAATGGGTATTCGACCAGATGGTGGTGGAGGGCGATGATCCAGGCAGTTCCCGGATACTGGCCGATGACCTTGCAGGCAATGGCGACGTCGTCGGCCGATACCAGTCCCAATGCATTTGTGAACGAGAAATTCGTTTGCGCATTGGAATTCATAAGAATGATGCCGAGCCCGCCTGGATCACGCGGCGGAACAATGAGCGGAAAGACGTCGGACCATAAGCGGGACAATTCCGACGATGGGCCAAATCGCCCCACATCGGCGAGCGACTTCATTTGCGTTCCAGCGGGTTCAATCGCATCGGCCAGCAGCGGGCCAACTTCGCCTTTGGCCCGGTCACAAACGAATGCGCGACGTCCCTGAACGGCCGCCATGGCCGATACCACGCGCATTTGCCGCAATTGCTTTCGCGGGCTGGTTGGCAATTCCAGCCTGGCCGGATTCGCGCGGTCGGCGACGTTCAAGTCGTGATTTCCCGGCAGAATGAGTGTGCGTTCGAGGAGCCGCGGGTGCCGAGCCAGACTGCAAAAGAATTCGGCCCACTCCGCCGATCGTCCGGCGTCGGTCATGTCGCCGGTTATCAGGATGACTTCCAACGGGTCGTGATCGTGGAGATCCTGCAACCGCTCGAGCACGGCATCAAGACGGCCATTGCCCTGCGGGCCCAGACGTCCCGACTCGATGCGGAAGCCAAACCGTTCGCCAACAGTATGTAGGTCGGAGAGATGAGCGATGCGAAATCGCTTGCCGTCGCCATTCGACTTCTCAAAGGCCGCGAACTTTTCGGGCTGCTCCATGACGGCATCGGTCAAACCCCACACGATCGAAGCCGCGGCAAGATAACCGGCGACGATTGTAATAGCGTTCGCAAGGGCGGGCATGAGAAGCGTAGACGGTGTTGAGAGCGCTTGCCAGGTTGCCGTCCACTGTGTGTAGGGCCAAGCCAGTGCCACGAGTGCCACGCCGATTGCGCAGGCCAGAAATCCGGCGACCGCTGCCATCTTGGCCCGCCTTCGAGAGCGGTCCTGTTCTTTGGCTTCCGGTTCGAGAAAGCCCTCCGCAATCTGGCTGAGGCCTTCACGGCACGCCGCGTAGACGGGCTGGACGGCGAGGGCTTGGAGCGACCAGAAGCTGCGCTCCATGAAACGGAAAAGCGGGCGGATTCCATACCAACCAACGAGCAAAATTCCCGCGAAGATCAGCAGCGATCCAATTCCGGAAATGGCTGCAAATTTGTCCGATACACGCGACAGCCAGGCCCACGCGACGGGCGGTGCCAAACCAAGAAGCAATCCGGGCAGGCCGATGAGCAAGACCCAGGCGACAATCAGCTTGGGAAAGCTGATCTCAGCGAGCATGCTGCCGGCAATGGCCGCCAGCTTACGGCTTTTTGTGCTCGACGCATCGTCCTCAACGTCACCGGAACGCGGATCGATGATCGGCTGCATTGTCTACAATCTCATGGCCAGTGGACTACGGCGCTTTGGCAGAATATTTGGTCCAAAGCCAGATTGAAGCGAGCACAAGGAAAGCTCCAACCACAGCCGCCACGACATCGCGCAATGAAATCGAAATGCGGTCCAGGTCGGGCAAAATTCCAAAAATGCGAAACAGAAGGCCGCCAATCACCGCGCCGGCCAATCCGAGAGCGAGATTGCGAACACGCCCTAAACCCTGTTTATCCCAAGCGTAAAGACGACCGGCCAGACTGCCGCCAATGAGGCCTACGATCGCCCAAACGATCAGCTGATCCAGCGTCGCCACGTTCGCCTCACACTTCTAAATAGTGTTTTTAACACAACATACGCTTAAGTCCGCAAAGTGGAATGTCAATCACACGGCCCGCGTTTGATTGAATTGCTATTCGGATGAGTTGCGGCGGTATGCACCTGCTTTTCCCTTATGCGCTGTCTTGCGCCAGTGGAATGGCTGACGGGCGAGATCAAACACCGCGCGGTAGGCTGCAAAGGAAATCATTAACCAGTAAATGGGCAGCAGGAGCGCGTGAAAGGCGAGGCGAGGTCCATGCCGGCGCCAGCCGCAGATCATCGCTAGCGCAATTCCGACCACGTAAGCGACCATCAGGTTCGCAGCTCCGGCCCACCAAAAAACGGCCGGCCAGCCGTCCGGCGGCCAGAGGGTGAGATCGCCGGTCGCCAATTTCCAAAGCGCATAAGCGTAGACCAGCGGATGGACAAGAGCTGAAAAAATAACGCCACCCATCAGGATATTAAAACCCAAAAAGCCGCGCGTGCCGAGTTCAGACCGCAAGCGGGCTGGATCGCGAAGATGCACGAGCGTCGTCTGCATCCAGCCTTTGAGCCAGCGGGACCGCTGTCCAGTCCAGCCGCGTATGGTCGGTGGCGCTTCCTCCCACGTGGTCGAGTTGAGCATCGCGACGCGATAGCCCAATCGTGCAAGGCGAAAGCCCAGGTCCGCGTCCTCGGTGACGTTGTAGGGATCCCAGCCGCCGCACTCATCGAGCACGTGGCGACGGAAATGGTTCGATGTGCCGCCCAGGGGAAGCGGCAGGCGGAGATGCTCGACGGCCGGCAGAAGCGCATCGAATAAAGCCGTATACTCCAGGGTGAACTGGCGTGTGATCAAGCTCGCGCGTACGTTGTATATGTTGAGCCGCGCCTGCAGGCAGCCGAGTTCAGGGCCAGAGAAATAAAACCGCCGGAAAGCTTCTCTCAATTGCCCGGGTTCGGGTTCGTCTTCTGCATCGAATACAACGACCAACTCGCCAATCGCGTGGGGCAAGGCATACATCAGGGCGCGCGGCTTGGTGCGCGGGTTTCCCGGCGGCACGACGATGATGCGCATGCCGACGCGGTTGCCGATGACCGCCTCGAGGGCGAGGCGGGTCGCGTCATCGCCAGTTTCAGTGATGAAGATAAAATCTCGCCGATCGGGCGGCCAATCGATCCGTTCGAGTGCGGCGACAAGCGATCCCGCCATATGGGCTTCGGCATAGAGGGGCACCAGGATCGAATAAATCGGCAGCGGTTCGGCGGCCGGGACGGCCGGGGCATGCGCAACCGGTGGCATTCTGGTGAAAACCCACAGAGCCGTTGCGCGCAAGAAAGCAACGCACAGAAAAATTGGTGTCAACACCGCCATGAGAAGGGTCGCCGACAAATCGGGGGAAACCACCATACCGATCAGGATTGACGTAACCAGAACAGCCAGAAGGCGGCGTTGCCAGATTGCCATCGGCTCGGCTGCGGAAAAGTGTGGGGCCTGGACGCGCAACGCATCCGGCCACATGGGAACTGACCGCCCCAATAACCGGGTCGCGTCGCTGGAGGGTAGATCCAGCGACGTCGGCTGTCCGCGAGGATGATTTGACACCGCGATGCGCCCGCACGACAAGTCGGCAGCCGCAGTCCGGACACCAACACTGTTCAGACTACGGGACCTTGCTTGAGCTGAACACCCGGTCCACATGATGCTGTTCGCTATCAAACGCTGCTTTCTGTCTATCGTCGTTGCGATGGCGCTTGTGCCAACCGGCTTCTTTGCAACAGATTCACGGGCACAAGAGCCTGCGGCGGAAGGACAGCAGCCACGCCGGGTCGTGGTACGGTTTCTGACAGAAGGCGACTTTCCGCCGTTCAACTACCTCGACGAGGACGGCGTCTTAAATGGCTTCAACGTCGATCTGGCGCGCACGCTGTGCAACGAGATCGGGGCGGCGTGCGATATTCGCGTGCGGCCATGGGACGAACTTCTCGTCGCGCTCCAGCGGGGTGAAGCGGATGCGGTCATCGCCGGCCATACCGTGACGTCGGACGCGCTGCGCAAGGTCGATTTTACTGACCGCTACTTCCACACTCCAGGCCGGTTTGCCGCCAAAACCACTATGGAAAAAGTGGACGTGGCGCCGGACCTTCTCGACGGACGGTCGATCGCGGTGGCGCGCGGCACTCCGCATGAAGCATTCTTGAAGACTTTTTTCCGCGACAGCCGCGTGCAGGTGTTTGAAACGGCGGAGTTGGCGCGCGAAGCCATGCTGCAAGGTAAAGCAGATTATGTCTTCGACGACGGCATCGGATTGGCGTTCTGGATCAATGGCACGCTTTCAAAGCGCTGCTGCGAATTGAGGGGTGGGCCGTTTTTTGAACCGCGCTACTTTGGAGATGGCTTAGCCATTGCCGTGCCCCGCAACGACCCGCAAATCAAGGCACTGCTGAATGCAGCTTTGCACAAAGTCCGCGCGTCGGGCCGATTTGACGAACTCGTTTCGCGCTACTTCCCCCACCGCGTATTCTAGCCAACGGCAAATGAGCAAAACAAAACGGGCCGACGCGCACTGCCGCCGGCCTCGTCTCTTTGATAAATCGCGACTTCAATCAACGACGGCGCTGCTGGCCGCCGGGAGGTCCGCCGGCTCCTGGAGGAGGCCCGCCGCGCGCATCCTTGTGACGAAAATTGATGCGGCCCTTGGTGAGATCGTAGGGCGTCATCTCAATCGTGACCTTGTCGCCTGCAAGGATCCGAATTCGGTTCTTCTTCATGCGGCCCGACGTGTAGGCGACGACCTCGTGGCCATTGTCGAGTTTCACACGGCAGCGGGCATCGGGGAGCACCTCCACCACCACGCCCTCGAACTCGAGCATTTCTTCTTTAGCCATGTAGCCCCTTAAAACTTCGATGCGCTTCGCCGCCGTGGCGAGCGCACAATCAAATGGGGAGCAGAGTGGCTCTGCTCCCCAAGAACGATCCGTGCGGCCGACCCTTGATTAGAGGGGACGCAGGTTGATCGCAGCGATTTTGCCGTTGCGGCCGCGCTCGGTCTCGAAGGAGATCTTCTGACCTTCACGCAGAGACGAAAGGCCAGCGCGCTCGACAGCCGAAATGTGAACGAATACGTCGTTCCCACCTTCGTCCGGCTGAATAAACCCGTAGCCCTTCTGTCCGTTGAACCACTTCACGGTACCAGTCGACATCGATTATGCCTCAGCGACGACCTCGGGGGCCATCAAATCGCGCGTTGGAGACGTCTAGTGTCAGACTCGGTAGAGCTGTCGCAGAGTAAGCCAAGGCGTGTTCGATGCCGTCTATATGACCCGAGAGCGCCCGGAGCGCAAGGTCGAAGCCTATAGACAACCGACACAATTTCACGGAAACACGCGTTTTTTTCATTGGCTTGCCGTAGCGGCGGATCGGTTCACCGCAAGCCTATCGCCGGTCCCTGCCATGGTCGCCTATCCGCCTCATAGGTTGGGGGCACAACCCGACGCATCGGTCGCAGTCGGATGCCTGCAGCCCTTCGCGATGGCGGCGGCATGGATTGCCCCGCTTAGTGCCGGCGCCCGGCATCCTGTCAAATTTGGCAGAGTGACCCCGTTGCATCGCGTCCGTGCTGCCCGTATAACGCGGCCCGGAGCCGTCCGGCAGGGCATGCCGTGGCGGCTTTCATGCTTCAATCAACGAAAACGGCAGCGCGCCTTGGGGCTCGAGCCCCAGATCGATCGCTGTCCGCCGGCCTTTGGGCCGGCAGTGAGAAAGGAAAGCCAAATGCCCAAGATGAAGACCAAGAGTGGTGCCAAAAAGCGTTTCCGTTTTACGGCGACGGGCAAGGTGAAGGCGGGTGCTGCTGGCAAGCGGCACGGCATGATCAAGCGGACGACCAAGTTCATCCAGAAAGCGCGCGGCACGATGGTGCTGAGCGATTCGGATGCGAACATCGTCAAGAAGTACATGCCCTACAACCGCTAATCGTTTCCGGCTGTCGACAGCCGGTTCAGCCCTCACCCAGTGAACGAAACGGAGAAGTCTCATGGCACGCGTCAAGCGTGGCGTTACCGCCCACGCCAAGCACAAGAAAGTCCTCAAGGCCGCGAAGGGCTATTATGGCCGTCGCAAGAATACGATCCGCGTCGCCAAGCAGGCCGTCGAAAAGGCCATGCAGTACAACTTCCGCGACCGGAAAAACAAGAAGCGCACCTTCCGCGCGCTCTGGATTCAGCGCATCAACGCCGCCGCGCGCGAACATGGCTTGACCTATGGTCGCTTCATCGACGGCCTCACGAAGGCCGGCATCGAGGTCGACCGCAAGGTTCTCGCCGACATCGCCGTGAAGGACAACGCTGCTTTCAAGGCGCTGGTCGATCAGGCGCAGGCTGCACTGCCGAAAGCTGCCTGACCGTATTTTGCGCTGAACACGATCGATCATCCGGGGGGTCGTTACCCCCGGATCCACTCTTCTGCCTAGCCTGACCGTCGCGCCCTGCGGGGCCCGCATCGCTGCGCCTCTGCCAGAGGCCGGCGCCTCACGTGAGACCCGCGGACGGGATGCCGGGCGCCTGCCCCTTCCGGAGGCTGTCACGCATGTCATCTGGCACTGATCTCACCCACCTCGAACACGATGTATTGGAAGAGATTGCGGCAGCGACCGATCTCGCCGCGCTTGATGTCGTGCGCGTTGCCGCGCTCGGCAAGAAGGGTCGTGTGTCGGAGCTAATGGCGCAACTCGGGAAATTACCGCCGGATGAGCGCAAGGCGTTCGGCGCGTCTGTCAACGCAGTGAAGGCAAAGGTTTCAGATGCGCTGGACGAGCGCCGGTCGATGCTTGAAGCCGCGGCACTCACAACCCGGCTCACCCATGAGCGAGAAGACATCACGCTGCCGGTGCGGGCCGGCGTCGCGTTACAGGGCCGAATTCATCCCGTGAGCCAAGTGCTCGACGAGTGCATCGAAATTTTTGCTGATCTGGGGTTTGAGGTCGCGGAGGGTCCGGATATCGAAACGGACGACCTCAACTTTACGAAGCTCAATATGCCCGCCGAGCATCCGGCGCGACAGGAGCACGATACGTTTTACTTCAACCCGAAGCCCGACGGCTCGCGGCTCCTCCTGCGCACGCATACGAGCCCGGTGCAAATCCGCACGATGCAGACCAAGACGCCGCCCATCCGCATCATCGCACCGGGCCGCGTCTATCGCTGCGATAGCGACCAGACGCACACGCCGATGTTTCACCAGATCGAAGGTCTCGTCATCGATGAGACGACCCATATGGGCCATCTGAAGTGGGTACTGGAAGAATTCGCCAAAGCGTTCTTCGAGGTCGACAATGTCACGATGCGGTTCCGCGCCTCGCACTTTCCTTTCACCGAGCCCTCGATGGAGGTCGATATCGACGCCTCCGCAATCGGTAAACCGGGACAGTGGCTTGAGATCCTGGGTTGCGGAATGGTGCATCCGAACGTCATTGCCAACTGCGGTCTCGACCCTGAAAAATACCAGGGCTTTGCTTTCGGCATGGGGCTGGATCGCATCGCAATGCTCAAATACGGGCTGCCGGACCTGCGCGCATTTTTTTCCGCCGATCTGCGCTGGCTGCGCCACTACGGTTTTTCGCTGCTCGACCAGCCGACCCTCGGCGGCGGGCTGTCGTCATGACGTAGTGGAGATTAGACCATGGCGCTGGCCATTCCGCTGATCCTAATGACCGTGGCGCTGCTCGTCGCGTTCGGTCTCGGCTCGATCATGGGGCAGCGCCCCCTGGCGCAACAGCAGATCGTCGGCGCATTCGGCGTCGCGGCGCTGATGCTGCTGCCGCTCGCCTACGACGCCATGATTTTCGATGGCAATTGTTATGGCCTCGATGGCTCCGCGGCGGCTTGTTCACTCGGTGAACGTCTCGGGCAAAGCTTCGTGTCCGGTTTTGCCTTCACGCTGGCGCCCGCACTGCTGTGGGTGCTGATCTACATCATGGCGATCAACGCCCAGAAGACCCGCTGAACGGAACAATTGCGATGAAATTCACGCTGTCATGGCTGAAAGAGCACCTGAAGACGACGGCGACGATCGAGGAGATTGCGACAACGCTGTCGGCCATTGGCCTTGAGGTCGAAAGCGTGGAAGATCCCGCCGCAAAACTCGGCGCGTTCACCGTCGCACGCATCGTGGAGGCAAAAAAGCATCCCAATGCCGACAAGCTGCAGGTCGTTCAGGTGGAGGTCGCGAAGGGCCAGCCGCTGATGGAAGTCGTGTGCGGTGCGCCGAACGCGCGCGTCGGACTTGTCTCGGTTTTCGCACCGCTTGGCACTTTTATACCGGGCTCGAAGATAACGCTGGAAAAGAAACCCGTTCGCGGCGTCGTGTCGAACGGCATGATGTGCTCGGCGGCGGAACTGGAATTGTCGACGGACAGCGAGGGAATTCTGGAACTCGACGCAACGCTCGCCGACAAGGTGGGCAGCCGCTACATCGACGTCGCTGGCCTCAATGATCCTGTATTTGAGGTGAAGCTGACGCCGAACCGTCCGGATTGCACCGGCGTGCGCGGCATCGCCCGCGACCTTGCGGCAGCCGGGCTCGGCACGTTGAAACACGAGACCCGCATCCACGGCGTCGAAGGCGCCAAGGACTGCCCGATCGACGTCAAGCTCGACTTTCCGACGGGCGCGGAAAGTGCATGCCCTGTATTCGCCGCGCGCGTTATTACGGGGGTGAAAAACGGACCCTCGCCGGACTGGCTGCAGAACCGCTTGAAGGCCGTGGGCCTGCGCCCGATCAACGCGCTCGTCGACGTGACGAACTACATCTCCAACGAGCACGGCCGGCCGCTGCATGTCTATGACGCCGACAAGTTGACGGGCGCCATCCGCGCGCGGCTCGGAAAGGCCGGCGAGACATTCCTCGGGCTCGACGGCAAAGAGCATGCGGTCGATGAGACCATGTGCGTGATCGCCGACGACAACGGCGTTCTCGGTCTCGGCGGTATCATGGGCGGTGAGGCTTCCGGCTGTACGGACGCGACCCGAAACGTGCTGGTCGAGAGTGCGTGGTTCGATCCGGTGCGTACCGCCACGACCGGCCGCAAGGCCGGGCTCGTCACGGACGCGCGCTATCGTTTCGAGCGCGGGGTTGATCCCCAATCGGTGCTGCCAGGGCTCGATCTGGCGACGCAAATGATCGAAAAATTCTGTGGTGGAACGCCATCAAAGACAAAGGTCGCGGGCAAAGCGCCGCAAACGGCGCGCGTCATTGCGTTCGATACAGACCGGGTCGCAAAGCTTTCTGGGATCGCCATCGAAACGGCGGAGGTCCGCCACATCCTGGAGGCGCTTGGATGCGCGCTGGAAGGGCACGACCATGACATTACCGTGACGACGCCCACATGGCGGCCGGATCTCAATGGGCCGGCCGATCTCGTGGAAGAGGTGGTTCGCATCGCCGGTCTCAATCGCATTCCCTCGACACCGCTGGAGCGGACGAGCGGGATTGCCAAGCCGGTCCTGACCGAACGGCAAAAGCGGGCACGCCGCGCGCGTCGGACGCTCGCAGCGCGCGGAATGGTGGAGGCAGTAACCTGGTCCTTCCTGCCACGCACGATGGCCACACACTTCGGTGGCGGGTCCGATGCACTCGAACTTGCCAACCCGATTTCCGCGGACTTGTCATCGATGCGGCCGAGCCTGTTGCCGGGCCTCCTGATGGGTGCCGCCCGCAACGCCAATCGCGGTCTCTCCGACGTGGCCTTGTTCGAACTGGGGCAGGTCTATCAGGGCGATCAACCGGCGGATCAGCGGCTCATTGCGGCCGGTGTGCGAGCGGGAACGGCGCGCGCGACCGGATCGGGACGGCACTGGGACGGCGCGGCGCAACCGGTCAGCGTGTTCGATGCCAAAGCGGATGCGGTCGCGGTATTGGCCGCGCTCGGCGTTGATGCTGGGAAGGCACAGATCACGCGCGATGCGCCGGTGTGGTACCATCCTGGCCGCTCAGGCACGCTTCGTCTCGGCCCGAAAACCATTCTGGCTCAATTTGGAGACCTGCACCCCGCGACTCTTAAAGCCCTCGATGTGGACGGTCCTGCGGTGGCGTTCGAGGTATTCATCGACGCTCTGCCGCCGGACAAGAAGAAATCGCGCGCGCGCATGCCGCTCGCCGCCATCGATCTGCTGCCGGTGCGCCGCGACTTCGCTTTCGTTGTCGATAAGACGGTTCCGGCCGGAGACGTGGTGAAAGCGGCGGCGGGCGCCGATCGGGTGCTGATCGCGAATATTGTTGTTTTTGATGTCTTCGAAGGCGGAGCACTGGCTGCAGAGGGTAAGAAATCGGTGGCGATCGAAGTAACTTTGCAGCCGACGTCCGAGACGCTGACCGAAAAAGACATTGAAGCCGTATCGGAGAAAATCGTTGCCGGTATCAAATCGGCGACGGGCGGGGAAATCCGCGGCTGACCATGCCACATTGACCGCGTAAGTCTTCTTGCCGACATAAGTCATCGCGGAAGTTGAAGCGTGGAGATTTGCGAAATGACGTCATCGACGCGCACCCTTGTCGTCCCCAAGCCCGATCTCACACACATTGTGGTCGTCGGCGGCGGCGCAGGGGGGCTGGAGCTCGTCACCGCACTTGGAAACAAGCTCGGGCGAAAAGGCAAAGCGGCCGTTACGCTCGTCGACAAGTCGCGTACGCATATTTGGAAGCCGCTTCTGCACGAAATCGCGGCCGGCAGTATGGACGTTGATCAGCACGAACTGGAGTACATGGCTCAGAGCCATTGGCACGGCTTCAAGTTCCGCTACGGCGAAATGATCGGGCTCAATCAGACTGAAAAGCAAGTTTATCTCGCCGCCACGTTCGATGAAGATGGCCGTGAGGTGACGCCGAAGCGCGCTCTCGTATACGACATTCTCGTTATCGCCATCGGCAGCGTGTCAAACGACTTTGGCACACCGGGTGTCATGGAGCATGCGATCATGCTCGACACGCAGCAGCAGGCCGAGCGCTTCAACCGAAGGCTGCTCAATGCCTGCGTTCGGGCCCAGGCACAGGAGGGTCCGGTGCGGCCGGGCCAGCTGGATGTGACGATCATCGGCGCGGGTGCCACAGGGACCGAGCTTTCAGCGGAGTTGCATCGCACCGTGCGCGGCATCGCACAATTCGGTCTCGACAGGATCGAACCGGAAAAAGATATGAAGATTACGCTGATCGAGGCCGCGCCACGCATCGTGCCAGCCCTGCCCGAACGCATTTCGGAAGCAACCACCGAGATCTTGAAGAAGCTCGACGTCGATGTGCGTACGAATTCACGCGTAACGCGGGTGCGAGCCGACGGCGTAGAACTGCAGAATGGCGATTTCATTCCGTCGGAACTGGTCGTGTGGTCGGCAGGTGTAAAGGGGCCGGCGGTCTTGAAGGACCTTGGGCTGGAGGTCAGCCGCATGGACACGCTCGTCGTCAAGCCCACACTGCAGACGACGCGCAACGAGGCCATCTTCGCGATCGGCGATTGCGCCTATCTGGTGCCCGAAGGCGATACGCATCCGATCCCGCCGCGGGCGCAGGCCGCGCATCAGATGGCATCGCACGTCTACCGCCAGATTCGCCGCAAGCTCGAGAACGAGCCGCTGGAGCCGTTCCGTTATCGCGATTTCGGATCGCTCGTATCACTCGGGGAGTACTCGACCGTCGGCAGCCTCATGGGCTTCGTCACTGGCCGGAAGATGATGATCGAAGGTTTCTTCGCCAAGATGATGTACCGCTCGCTATACAAAATGCACGAATGGGCACTGCACGGCTTTTGGAAGGTTACCCTCGATTCCGTGTCACGGCTGTTGACGCGCCGGACGGAGCCCCACGTTAAACTGCATTGAGCTGGCGAACCGGCGACTGGCGGCCGTTTTGCTGCATCATTCACCACTCTCGTCACGCCCCACTGAAATCGGGCGGATGGTACGTATATGACGCGGTAACGACACAACCGTCCCCTGGCGGCATGCGGGGGGATGTGCTACCTCCCCGCGCAATCGTTGCCGGTGCGCCCGGTTCCAATCCGCCCCCGGCCTATCTCCTTAAGAGACCATTCATGAAGTTAAGAAATATCGCGATCATCGCGCACGTCGACCATGGCAAGACCACGCTTGTCGACGAACTCCTGAAGCAGTCGGGCTCCTTCCGGGAAAACCAGAAGGTTGCCGAACGGGCCATGGATTCCAACGATCTGGAACGCGAACGCGGTATCACCATTCTGGCGAAGTGTACGTCGGTCGTCTGGAAGGACACGCGGATCAATATCGTCGATACGCCAGGCCACGCCGATTTCGGCGGTGAAGTCGAACGTATCTTGAACATGGTCGACGGCGTTATCGTTCTCGTCGACGCCTCGGAAGGACCGCTGCCGCAGACAAAATTCGTCGTGTCGAAAGCGCTGCGCCGCGGGTTGCGTCCCATTGTTGCGATCAACAAGATCGACCGTCCGGATGAACGTCACCTGGATGTATTGAACGAAATCTTCGATCTGTTTGCCAACCTTGACGCCACTGACGATCAGCTCGATTTTCCTGTCCTATATGGATCGGGCCGCAATGGCTGGATGGCGCTGGCGCCGGAGGGTCCGCAGACGGATCTGGCGCCGCTGTTCGATCTCGTTCTGGCGCACGTGCCGCCGCCGGCCGTCGACGACGGTCCCGTGCGCATGCTGGCGACAACGCTGGAAGCCGATGCGTTTCTGGGCCGCATCCTGACCGGTCGCATCACCTCGGGCACCATCAAGTCCAATATGGCTCTGAAGGCGATCCGTCACGACGGATCACTTGTCGAAACCTTCCGCGCGACCAAGGTGCTCGCCTATCGCGGGTTGGAGCGCGTGCCGGTCGACGAAGCCAGCGCTGGTGAGATCATCGCGCTGGCCGGCATGACGGATGCGACCGTCGCCGATACCTTGTGCGATCCCTCCGTGGATCAGGCTCTGACGGCGCAGCCGATCGATCCGCCGACGCTGTCCATGACCTTCCGCATCAACGATGGTCCGTTCGCCGGCCAGGAGGGCAACAAGGTTCAGAGCCGCGTCATCCGTGACCGCCTTATGCGCGAAGGCGAGCGCAACATTGCCATTAAGGTCACCGATAGCGATGAGACCGACAGCTTTGTCGTGTCGGGCCGCGGTGAATTACAACTTGCCATTCTGATTGAGAACATGCGGCGCGAAGGCTTTGAAATTACCGTTTCGCGGCCGAAAGTCGTTATCAAGTCTGATCCGGACACGGGGCAGAAGCTGGAGCCGATCGAGGAGACCATCATCGACGTCGACGATGGCTTCACAGGTGTCATCGTGCAAAAGCTGTCCGAACGGCGCGGCGATCTCATGGAGATGCGTCCATCCGGCGGCGGGCGGACACGAATGGTTTTCCTTGTGCCGACGCGCGGGCTTCTCGGCTACCAGTCGGAGCTCCTGTCCGACAGTCGCGGCACAGCTGTCATGAACCGCCTCTTCCACTCATATGCCCCGTACAAGGGTGAGATCCAGGGTCGGCGGCAGGGCGTGCTGATCTCTAACGGAACCGGTGATGCGACCGCGTACTCGATCTTCCATCTCCAGGATCGTGGCCTGTTCATGATCGGTGCGCAGGCGCGCGTCTACGAAGGCATGATCGTCGGCGAACATTCGCGTGACAACGATCTCATCGTCAACGTCGTTCAGGGCAAGAAGCTGACCAACGTGCGCGCGTCAGGCAAGGATGAGGCGCTGACCCTCGTACCGCCGATGAAGCTGACGCTTGAAAAGGCGATGTCTTACATTACAGACGAGGAACTCGTTGAGATTACGCCGGAGACGATCCGGCTGCGCAAGCGCTGGCTTGATCCGAACGAGCGCAAGCGACAGGAACGCAAGCGTGAATCGGAACGCGAAGTAGACGTCGCCTGACGTTCGGCGACGATCATTCCCGATAATTTCTGAAAATCTTCCTGATATTTTGGGAAATCTTCCCATTGCAATAGGCCTGCTGCAGCGCAACATGACCGGCAGCGGAAGTGTGCGCTTTCTCAGTTTGCGCGAACCGTCAGCCGTTTCCCTGACCGACTATGCAACCACTTTTTGGAGATCTACCCATGAGAAAGTCGCTCATCGCGATTTCGATCCTGACACTTTCAGCGGGCGTTGCGTTTGCCGACGACAAGCCATCGGCCGACGAAGCCGGCAAGATCGCCGCAACGGCCAAGGCTTGGGGCTGCACTGGCGGCACGGGCGAAAAGGAATCGGAAGGTACCGGCGTCTACGAACTCAATGATGTCAAATGCGCCGACGGGGCGAACTACGACATCAAGATGGACAAGGCCTTCAAGGTCATCAGCATCACGGCCGACTAACGGCATTCGCATCGGTGATGGTTGGGCGGTTGCCAATCCGGCAGCCGCCTTTTTTATGGTTCCCATCGCGGCGACGCCGCTTTTGACAAGCGCGGCGGCAGGCTGCTTAGTGGGGCGACCTCCGTCATCGCGAGATTGCACGTGTCCGCTTCCGAACCTGTCACGGCCGCCGCCATTTCCGAGCGGTCCATCGTTTGGCCGCAGGGCGTCACTCCGACTCCGGAATACGAGGCGGCGATCGCCTATCTGCGCGAACCGGGCGGGCATCTTTTCATCACCGGTCGAGCCGGATCAGGCAAGTCCACTCTGTTGCGCTGCATCCGTGATCTCATCCCCGACGACATGGTTGTCTTGGCACCAACAGGGCTTGCTGCCGTCAACGTCGGCGGACAAACCATTCATTCCTTTTTTGGGCTGCCACCGCGGCTGATCAAGACTGACGACATCCGCCGCAGCCGAAACGGCCAAGTGATGCGGCGGATCAAATTTCTCGTCATCGACGAGGTGTCGATGGTCCGCTCCGACTTGATGTGGGCGATGGATATGTCGCTGCGCATTAATCGAGGGCGGCCGCGCGAGCCGTTCGGCGGCTTGCGTCTCATCATGTTCGGGGATCTGCACCAGCTGCCGCCCGTGGTTCAGGAAACGGAAGTTGCGCAGCACCTGGAGAGCGAACACGGCGGTCCCTTCTTTTTTGCAGCCTCTGGACTGCGCGAAGGGCTCGGTACGGTGCTTTTGGAGCTCAATCAGGTGTTCCGTCAGAGCGACGAGGGCCTGATCCGCGTCTTGAATCGAATTCGAGAGGGCGATGTGGAGGAGGACGATCTGGAGCTCCTCAACGGGTGCGTGCGGCCGGTGAGAACGCTTGGCGAAGGCGACGCCTACGTCATCCTCACTCCGACCAACGCCGCGGCGCAGCGCATCAACATGGCTTATCTTGAGGCTTTGGAAGGTCGGGTGCACATTTATGAGGCTGGCGTGAGCGGGGACTTCAACCCGAATGCGCATCCAACCGACACGACCCTTCAGCTCAAACCCGGCGCAAAAGTCATCCTGCTGCGGAATGATTCCGACCGGCGATGGGTCAACGGTACCGTGGCGCGAATTGCACGTCTCACCGACAAACAAGTATGGGTTGACGTTGGAGGTCGCGAATTCGAAGTCGAACCAGCCGCATGGGAAAGTCGCCGGTACGCCTACGACAGCGCTGCGGAAAAAATTGTCGAAACGGTTGCCGGCACTTTCAAACAGTTTCCGATCCGGCTGGCATGGGCGTTGACGATCCACAAAGCGCAAGGCCTGACACTTGAAAAGGTGTACATCGACCTCGGCCGCGGAACATTTGCCCATGGGCAGGCCTATGTCGCGTTGTCGCGGTGCCGCTCACTTGAGGGACTGGCGCTCGCACGACCATTGCGCCCCGGCGACATTTTGTTCGATCCCGCAGCCATGGGTTATCGAAGTCATTTCCCTGCTCTATGATTGAAGCGCCTATGATGTCGCACAAATACTTGATTGTGATCAACTTTTTTGCAGTGCACTTGTTCAGTATTATTGAATATATTCAATCCAGTAGGTTGTCACTCGGAGGCAGTCTTTCGATTTTTTGTTGCAACGCACAAAAATCGTGATATAAAACCCTTGGAGCCGCTCATTCGGCTCATGGAATTCCATCGTTGATCGAAGAGCCTAACTTCTTCGCACAGCGCTGGTGAAGCATGCAGCCCTAAATCACGAAGCACAAAAAGCTCAATCAGAGGACATACAAACATGAACGATCAATTCACCCGTCAGGCCCAGGAAATGTTCTCGGCCGCTAAGGACGCCCGTATCCCTGAAAATATGCAGGCCATCGCAGAAGACGGCATTGCAAAGACCCGTGAAGCTTTCGACAAGATGCAGACGGTCTCCAAGGACGGCGTCAAGACGATGGAAAATGTGGTGCTGACGGCTCAGGCTGGCGCCCGCACGATCGGCGAAAAGGTTCTTCGCAACGTTGAAATCAACACTGAAGCTGCCTTCGACGCCGCTGAGGCCATTGCAAAAGCCAAGACGGTTCCGGAACTTCTGAAATTGCAGTCAAGCTATGTTCAGCAGCAGCTTACGGCTTCGGCCAATCAGACCAAGGAACTGTTCGAATTGTCCACCAAGATTGCGCAGCAGACGTTCGAAACGATGAACGCCGCTGCCGCGAAGACCTTTGAGCAGATCAAGAAGACAGGCTAATTCGCCGTCCTTCATAACGATCCAATGTGAAAGCCCGGGACATACGTCCCGGGCTTTTTGGTTTCAGCTTGCTGGTCTAATGCAAGTGTTGCAGCAAAAATCCGCCACGCTGGCATAGAATTCGCTACACTCGGGAGGATGTGGAAGTCTGGGTGACGGAGACTCCGATGTTGGGTTGGCGTTCGGACGTACTCGTTAGATCGGCGAAAGTCGCGGATGCGGGTGCACTGGTGAAAGTCTTCGCCGATACGTGGCGGGGTGCGTATGCCGGTGTCATTCCGTCCGATCATCTCGACGGGCTGATCCGGCGTCGCAATAAGACCTGGTGGACCGCAGCCATTCGCAGCGGGGATGGCCTGCTTGTTGTTGAACACGAGGGGAAGATCGCCGGCTACGCCACATACGGCGCGGCCCGAGGCCGCGGAAAGCATCAGGGCGAAATCTACGAGCTTTATGTCGCGCCCATCTATCAGGGTGTCGGCCTGGGCGAGCATCTCTTTGAGGCGTGCCGGGCGCGGCTTGATGGCCGTGGACTGCGCGGCCTTGTGGTCTGGGCCTTGGCCGCTAACGACATGGCTGCTGACTTCTACTGGCGCCGGGGCGGACGGCCTTTCAAAAGCGTACGCGAGCCGTTCGGCAAGGCGCAGCTTGATAAAGTCGGTTTCGGCTGGGCCTAGTGGCGCGCTTGAATTGCTGATGATACTTGTGGCGGCTGAACGAGAGATATCGTTGAGCCGAGCCGAGGGTTCGACCTTCGGGTCCTATCTTTCCCGCCCCGCCCTGGGGCAAACTCCGCCCGCTTAGACCCTCCACCTCCGACACGCGCCAAAACAACAACGGGGCCACTCGATGCGCATCGAAGCAATTCCAGCGGGCCAGAACCCGCCGGACGACATCAACGTCATTATAGAAGTTCCAGTTGGCGGAGAGCCGATTAAATACGAAATGGACAAGGCGTCCGGCACGCTCTTTGTCGATCGCTTCCTGTACACCCCGATGCGCTACCCCGGAAACTACGGTTTCGTCCCCCATACCCTGTCGGCCGACGGCGATCCAATCGACGTCCTGGTCTGCAACACCCGGGCGATCTTTCCTGGGGCAGTGATCAATTGCAGGCCGATCGGCGTGCTGGTCATGGAAGATGACGGCGGCGGAGACGAAAAGATCATCGCTGTGCCAAGTGACAAACTCACCAAACGCTACAGCAAGGTCAAAAATTACTCGGATCTGCCGTCCATTACGAGTGAACAAATCGAGCATTTTTTCGCCCACTACAAGGATTTGGAACCCAGCAAATGGGTGAAGATCCATCACTGGGGGGATGCGGCGGAGGCCGCGCGGCTAATCATCGAGGCGATGCAGCGGGCGGCAGGCCCGAAGTAATCCCCAGCCGCTCACCGTGTTCGCCTTGACGCACTTCCCGCTTGGGTTGGCGGTTGCTATATCCCGGCGCAACCGACGGAGCGGAGGCCTCGCGTGCCAGAGATGAAGATCGCCGTGATGGGTGCCGCCGGCCGCATGGGTCGCGAACTCGTCCGAGCCATCGCCGCCGACCCCGGCTGCACGCTTTCGGGGGGGGTGGAGGCTCCCTCCTCCCCGGATCTTGGCCGCGACCTAGGTGAACTCGCCGGACTTGGTCCAAACGGCATCCGCATCACGGCAGATGCCCTGGAGCTGATTGCCCGGTCGGACGGGATCATCGACTTCACATCGCCCAAGGCGACTATGGAATTGGCCGGTCTGGCGGCCAACGCCCGCATTGTCCATGTCATCGGTACGACGGGCCTCGATGCGGTCATGGATGCGGCCATCGCGGCGGCGGCGCGCCATGCCACGATCATCAAGTCTGGGAACATGAGCCTCGGCGTCAATCTCACCGCAGCGCTGACGGAACGGGTCGGCGCCATTCTCGATGCCGACTGGGATATCGAAATCATCGAGATGCATCACAGGCACAAGGTCGATGCGCCATCAGGCACAGCCCTGATGCTGGGCAAGGCCGCCGCGAAAGGCCGCAGGGTCGATCTTACGACAGCATCCGTGCGCGTGCGCGACGGGCATACCGGTCCGCGCCGGCGGGGCGACATCGGTTTTGCAACGTTACGCGGCGGCAGCGTTGTGGGCGATCACACCGTGATCTTTGCTGGTGAGGGCGAAGAGATCTCGATCCGCCATCACGCCTCGGATCGCAGCATCTTCGCCCGGGGCGCGGTGAAAGCAGCGCTGTGGGGACGGGGCAAAGGTCCCGGACTGTTCTCCATGACCGACGTTCTCGGTTTGTGAGAGCGATCACAGCAACAATGCAGAAGCACCAGCCCAAAACTGACCATGGACCCAAGCCGCGAACACTCGTGCTGGTGCGTCATGGTCAAAGCGAATGGAACCGGTTGAACTTGTTCACGGGGTGGCGCGATCCGGACCTTACCGAGAAAGGCATGATCGAAGCCCAATGGGCCGGGCGCGTGCTGCGCGATCATGGACTGAAATTCGATCTCGCCTTCACAAGCAAACTTCGCCGCGCGCAGAACACGCTCGACATTATTTTGGACGTGATGGGCCAGGCCGGCGTTCCGATCGAACGCGATGCCCGCCTCAACGAACGCGACTACGGACAACTGGCGGGCCTCAACAAGGACGAGGCCAAGCAGCGGTTCGGTGAGGAAATGGTCGCCCGATGGCGGCGCAGCTACGACATACCGCCGCCGGGCGGCGAAAGCCTGAAGGATACGGCCGCCCGCGTGCTGCCGTACTATGAGACTTTCATCTGGCCGATGGTCGATGCCGGCAAGTCGGTGATTGTCGCCGCGCACGGCAACTCCCTGCGCGCGCTGATCATGCGGCTCGAGGGACTGACCGGAGATGAGATCATCGCCCGCGAACTGGCGACCGCCGCGCCGATTGTTTACGAACTGGACGCGAGCGGGTCTGTCGTCGGGCGCACAGATCTCGTGACGGCCAAAGGGGGCGACGATGGTATGGGATGAACTGACGCGGGAAGCGGAAAACCAAAACGGTCGCGACCGGGACCGGCTCATCGGCGTCTACATCGGCATTCTCGCTGTTTTGCTCGCCATCTGTTCGACCGGCGGGGGCAATGCTGCAAAAGATGCGACGTTGAAGAACATCGAGGCTGCGAACACTTGGGCGTTTTTTCAGGCCAAGAACATGCGCCGGCACGTCCTGCGCGTCGAAGCTGACAGTCTCGGGCTGCACCTCCAATCCGTACCGAACCTGACGTCGGACGGCCGGTCGGCGATTGAGGCTAAGATTATCGACTACAAGAAACAGGATGCCATCCTGACGGCGGGCGATGCGGCCAAACCCATCGACCAGCGCGAGGGCCTCGATCAGCTTTTCGAAAAGGGCAAACGCCTCGAAGCGGAGCGCGACGTCGCCATGCGCAAGGACCCGTATTTCGATTACGGCGAAGCCTTCCTCCAGATCGCAATCGTTCTGGCGTCCATTTCGATTATAACGCGGGGAACGTTTCTGCTGGCGATCAGCGGAGCGCTGGCCGCGGCCGGGGCTTACTTTACCGCGCAAGGGTTTACCCTCGCCCTGACAATGCCCGGACTAGGCTGACGACTTGGTTCAATCCCGAGTCATCTGAGACGCGACGACCGTGGCGGGGCGTTGCGCTTGCGAGACGCGCTTACAGCCGCTAGCAGTTTGGCCACATTGTTTCAGAAACACTCGCGACGGAACCTCACTTCATGGCCATCAAAAAACTTCTCCTGCTTCCTGGCGACGGCATCGGCATCGAGACCATGGCCGAGGTGGAGCGACTGATTGCATTCTTCAACTCACGCAAAACCGGGGTGCGGTTCGAGACCGAAACCGATCTGGTGGGCGGGGCGGCCTTTGATGCGCACGGCGTCGCCGTAACGGATGCGTGCGTTGCCAAGGCCAAGGGTGCCGATGCCGTCATCTTCGGCGCTGTTGGAGGGCCGAAGTGGGCCGGCGTTCCCTACGCGGCGCGTCCCGAAGCCGGGCTCCTGCGCCTGCGAAAAGACCTTGGTCTGTTCGCTAATCTGCGTCCGGCGATCTGTTACCCGGCGCTGGCCGATGCGTCGTCGCTGAAGCGCGAACTTGTCGAGGGTCTCGACATCATGATCGTGCGGGAGCTGACGGGCGGCGTTTATTTCGGCGAACCCAAAGAAATCGTCACGCTGGAGAACGGGGAAAAACGCGCCGTCGATACGCAGCTTTACACGACGCACGAGATCGAACGCATTGCAAAAGTGGCCTTCGATCTTGCCCGCAAGCGGAGCAACAAAGTTCATTCGGCCGAGAAGCACAACGTGATGCGCACGGGCGTTCTGTGGAAAGAGGTCGTGTCGGCGGTGCATGCATCCTACGCGCCGGACGTTCAACTCGAACACATCCTTGCTGATAATTGCGCGATGCAGCTCGTGCGCAACCCGAAGCAATTCGACGTGATCGTGACGGATAACCTGTTCGGCGACGTGCTGTCCGACGAAGCGGCGATGTGCACAGGGTCGCTGGGCATGCTGCCATCGGCGTCGCTGGGAGCACCCGATGCCGCAACGGGCAAGCGCATGTCGCTTTATGAGCCGGTGCATGGTTCGGCGCCCGACATTGCTGGTCAAGGCCTTGCCAACCCGATCGCAACGCTGGCCTCGTTCGGCATGGCTCTGCGTTATTCCCTCGATATGGTGGCGGAAGCCGACATCGTCGATCAGGCCATTGCGGCTGTGCTCGACAAAGGTCTTCGGACGGGGGACATCATGCAGCCAGGCATGACGAAGGTCGGCACCAACGAAATGGGCAAGGCGATCGTCGACGAAGTCGCGCGGCTTTTGAATTAATCCGCATTGCCTGCGCGACTAGGTCAGCATGGCTTCCATCGGTGATTTCAAGTGTGCAAAAACAGGGTTGGACGCCGCCTAGTCATTCGTTGACCGCGGCGTCGATGGGCACCGGTGCAATCTCGTCGCCGATGGCAATCGTCGCGCCTTCAAGAATGCGCGCGGTGAGACCACCGCGACCGCGCACCGCGCTATAGCCGCCGGAACCAAATGCTTCTTCCATTCGGCTGCAAGGCGCGCACTCGCCCGTGGCTTCGAGCAGAGCGCCGCCAATCCTGAAATACCGTCGCTTCAACGCGACGAGATTGATCCCGGCGGTAACGAAATTTCGGCGTAAGAGTCCAGGATCAACAGTTTCCCGGCCAAGAAATGCTGCGATGGCGGCGAGATCTTCCGACGCGATCAGCGTCACCTGGCGCGCGCCGTTGTTACTCGTTTGATAGTGGTCACCTTCAATACCGCGACCCGCGATTAATACCGCCGACCGGCTGACGGCGAGCGGTGCCCGCCGTTCCGGCCGCACGCCGATCCACGTCAGGCGTCCTGGCCGCACCGGCGACGTGATCAACGCACTCAACAGGGATTGCTTGGCGACGGGCGGCGACATCAGAAACGAGACCTTTTAGGATTGGAAATTGATTATACGGCAGGAACGACACTCGCGTTTCACGGCATGTGGCAGGCGAAAATTACGGAGTCATGGTGAGCATCATGCGATTGAAGGTTTATCAGTGGGGGGAGTTAATCGGCATCTTCTTTTTGCTCGCATCTACTGCGACGCAGATCTTTTATGTCGAACCCCTCAAGCGAGAAATCGAGTGGCGCCTGTCAGCGTTCAACATGCAGCAGAACGGCCAGTTGCAGATGAAGGCGATATATGATGCACGGATAGCGACCCTACAGGCGATGAACGCACCCGGCACCGAGATTCAAAAAGCACAAACAGAGCTCGCAGCGGTGATAAGCAAATACCAAACGGCTGATGCAAACGTGGCGGACTATCTGCTCGCCAAGGAGCCCATCGAAACTTACCTGCAAGTAATCGTGATCGCACTTTTCGCTGTCGGTTCGCTGATGGCGGGAATCGGCCGCGTTCTGGAAATGGTCTCGGGACGGCGTCTAGAGTGAAGAGCGGCTGGGCGGCGGCGCAATGCTCTGCGACAGGGGCGCAGACCGTTTGGACTGCTCATCCAGCCAGGGGGCAGGCTCGTCGCGGAGGGTTTGGCTGACGGCACCGCCAACATATTGGATGGCACTCGTGCAGGGCGCACCATCGCGTGTGCATGCCTCGATTGCGGCGTCCTTGACGGCGACAAGGCCTGCACCCATACGCGCTTGCTGATCCGGCGACGCGGTGACGACCGCGTAGGCGAAGAAGCCGAGGATGGCAAACTTATAGAGCCGAGGCATACGCGGGCCCATGAACGGAAGCGGAACTGCGGCACGTTCCCATAGCGCTGGTTAACAGTTGATTAACGGGTACGGTTTCAACCGACACTTACATTGCATTCAGCGCGGTAAAACGGCGCGTCGAGCGACCTGGTCCGCGGTTGGGAGCGTTTATACGCTTTCACCATCGACACAGGTTTTGGGCTGGTTCGAAAGCCAGCCGCGTGCGGTCCAATCCGGTTTGCCGGGCGTTGTTTCAACCTGCTCTTCTGTTCGAGCGATGAAGTGGAACTCAAAGCAATTTTGGCTGGCACGGCGGACTCGGTAACAGCCACCGCTCGGATCGGCATCGTAGATTGTACACAGCGTGCCGGCGCGGATCGACCACTTGCCGGCCGAGGCCCGGCGGACGTCCCGATACGAGATGGAACCGTCCTCGGCGTAGGTTTCCTCGAAGGTGTCGCCGTTCTCATATTCACCGGCGATGCTGCGGCCACCGAAAGTCGCCGCCAGGTCTTCCGGCGCCATCCAGACGGGATTGGCATTGCCGGCTGCCGCGGTGAGGACGCTGCAACCGATCACGGTCATGGCTTTGAGAATGCGCATCTGCCCAACCCCACATCTGGCCCGATCACAACAGGGTTCATGATCAATACGAGGAGCCCAGGGTAGTCCGACGACTGGGCGCTCTCGTGGCGAATTGCGGCTACCGGCGTGGCGACTTTATAACCGCCTGAACTTGATCCTTCGACGGCACATGCCACCGCGACCATCTCCACCTTGAATCGGGCAGCGAGCCCGCGTAAGTGATCGCTACGCAAACAAATCAATCGCTTGCGGCCCGCCAATGCCCCGCATTCGGCGGCAGAACCAAGGACCTTACGTCATGGGCTATCGCATCGCCGTCGTCGGCGCCACCGGCAACGTCGGCCGTGAAATGATGAATGTTCTGATCGAGCGGCAGTTTCCGGTCAGCGAAATGCATGCGCTCGCATCGCGCCGATCGGTGGGTGCCGACGTGTCGTGGGGCGACAAGATGATCAAGTGCCAGGACCTCGAGCAGTTCGATTTCACGAAGGCGGACATCTGCCTCATGTCGGCGGGTTCGGCGGTTGCGAAAGAATGGGGTCCGAGGATCGGCGCCAAGGGCTGCGTTGTGATCGATAATTCGTCGTGCTGGCGCTATGACCAGGACGTGCCGCTCATCGTGCCGGAAGTGAACCCCGAGGCCATTCGCGGCTACACGAAAAAGAACATCATCGCCAATCCGAACTGCTCGACGGCGCAGTTGGTTGTGGTGCTGAAGCCGCTGCATGATGCGGCCAAGATCAAGCGTGTCGTTGTTTCAACCTATCAATCCGTGTCGGGCGCCGGCAAGGACGCCATGGATGAACTTTGGCAGCAGACCAAGTCGAAGTACGTTCCTGGAACCGACGTCGAACCGAAGAAATTTCCCAAGCAGATCGCGTTCAACTGCATTCCTCACATCGATGTCTTCATGGAAGACGGATACACGAAGGAGGAATGGAAGATGCTTGTCGAGACCAAGAAGATCCTCGATCCGAAGATCAAGTTGACCGCAACGTGCGTGCGCGTGCCGGTGTTCGTCGGGCATTCGGAGTCGGTGAACATCGAGTTCGAAAATCCACTAGGACCCGATGAGGCGCGCGAGATTTTGCGCAATGCTCCAGGGGTTCTCGTCGTCGACAAGCGGGAACCTGGCGGTTACACGACGCCCGTCGAAGCGGCGGGGGAATTTGCAACGTTTGTGTCGCGCATTCGCGAGGACGCAACCGTCGAGAACGGGCTGGCCTTATGGATCGTGTCCGACAATCTGCTGAAGGGCGCAGCACTCAACGCCGTGCAGATCGCGGAATCGATGATTGAACAAAATCTGTTGAAGTCGGCCGCCTAGCTCTCGTTTTGAACGATGACAGCAAATGAAACCGCCGGCCACGGGGCCGGCGGTTTTACAGTTTTTGCGACATGGCGCCGTCGCAATCATACGACGGGCGGGGCATCTCGAGCCTTGCCAAGGGCGGCAATGATTGCGCCGAGATCGGCAAGGAAGCGGTCGCGCTGCACGGGTGGAAGAGCGGCTAGGATACGATCGTCAACGCGTTGCGCAACAGGATCTGCGCCACGCAGTGACTTCCAGCCTTCTTCCGTCAGGCGCACGGCATAGGCGCGCGCATCCTCGCGAGTTCGCCGCCGGGTCAAAAGGCCCTTTTTCAACATGCGACGAACGATGTCGGCGAGCGTCGACCGGTCGATGCCGGTCCGCTCGACAAGCTGGGTCTGGCTCAGGCCCTCATTTTGCGACACGGTAAGTAGCACGGCATATTGGCGCGGGGTCAAATCATCCAAACCCATCGCGGCCTGGAACACATCGGCTGCGCATTGCCCGGCGCGATGGAGTTGATGGATCGGTGAGCGATCGAGTTGATTCAATGTCGCTGGCCGTGACGTGGTCTCTTTTGCCATGTCCTGCACATTCATGTCGGTGGCTTTCACTGTGCTCGTTTGGAGCAGGAGAGTTACCGGTTGCCGAAAGATACTCTCAACGATTTGAAGAAAATCCAAAATTGTTCCGCCGTCCACCGAAAAGACAGGTGGCGTGAACAAAGTCTGAAGGTCTGAACCGGATCAGGCGACACGATTTTGGTTGCGTATGCCGAAGCTTAGCTCAAGTGCAACGGCCGGCGCCTGCCCCTTATTCCGACTTCAACTCATGTGTTTTGAGTAGGCCCATCTGGGCAACACCGAAGATCATGGTCAGCGGCATAATACCGAACACCTTGAAACTCACCCAAGTGTCCGTCGAAAAATTGCGCCACACGATCTCGTTGAGGATCGCCAGCAAGACGAAAAACAGGCCCCAGCGCAATGTCAGTTTGCGCCAGCCTTCATCCGTCAAGCGGAAGACGTCCCCGAACAGGTGGCGGAGCATCGAATGACCGGCGAGGAGGCCGCCCAGCAGCGTGGTTGCAAAGATGGCATTGACGATCGTCGGCTTCAATTTGATGAACAGATCGTCCTCGAGCCAGAGCGTTATGCCGCCAAAGATGATAACGAAAAACGCAGAGACCAGTGGCATGATCGCAAGCTTGCCGAACATAACGCGCGACGCCACGATGGAAATAGCCGTGGCGACGATCAAGACCCCGGTGCCCCAGAATATCCCGGCTCGCGAATTGACGACGAAAAACACGAGCAGCGGCCCCAATTCAACGAGCAGCTTCCAAAGCTGTTGCGGATCGATTTCCGGATGAGCGGAGTTGTCCGTTTCCTTTTTTGCTGACTGCGGATCGCTCATGGGTCCCTCTCAACACCGGCCGCAGGGTGGCCGCTGCCATTCGGCACCGACGTGGCCAGAGCCCGGCTGCAACGTCAAGCCTGCGAATCAGCGCCCGGCCGGGCTGCAGCATGACGAAGGTCCGCGACCGGCTGGGCCGTCGCGGCGGTGGCCGCCAGCGCTGACGCATCGCCATCCTCGTCAGGCGTGGGCAGGCGGTGGCGCTGCATCCAACGCGTCAGCAACCAAGCATAGAGGCCGCTCAGCGGCATAATGAGCGCGATTTTGAAGGCTATCCAAATGTTCACTCCACTCATCTCGTGGCCCAGAATGTTGTAAATCTGGGTGTCGTGAAACGTCAGCCGAACGACCTCGTTCAATACGGCCGTGAACACAAAAAACCAGGCGAAACTGCGCGTAAATGTGTTCCAACCCTGCTTCGTGTAGTGAAATGTCTTGCCAAAAACGTACTGAAAGAAGTTTCGATCAAGCCAGAGGCCGATAAACAGGAACCCAGCGAACATGGCGTTGAAGATCGTGACCTTGATCTGCACCCACATCGGATCGCCGGTGATAATGGTGAGCGCACCGAAAACAATCGTGACCGTCGAAGCGATAAGGGGGAAAACCGGCGGGCGGCCGAACATATAAAACATGACCGCGACGGCGAGCATCGTCGTGAGAATGAGTGCCCACGTGCCCGTATTGATATCGTACAGCGCGTTCACGATGAACATTGTTGCGAGCGGGCCGAACTCGCTGAGAATGTTGATCGTCTGCTCGGCGTTGAACGGAAAGAACCGCCGCTTGTGCGATGCCGATGACGGGGATTTGGATTGGGGCGCGCTGATCATGCAATAATTAGGATCCGGCTATGGCGTTGGCGAAGTCTCGGGCCTTGAAAGGCTGTAGGTCGTCCAACCCTTCTCCAACGCCGATGGCGTGAACTGGAAGTTGGTATTTGGAGGCGATTGCGACGAGGATGCCGCCGCGCGCGGTGCCATCGAGTTTGGTCATGACGAGCCCAGTAACTCCAGCGCGGTTGCCGAAGATTTCGACCTGGTGCAGCGCGTTTTGGCCCGTCGTCGCATCGAGAACGAGGAGCACGTCATGGGGCGCTTCCGGATCAAGTTTTTTGAGAACGCGGGTGACCTTTTCGAGTTCTTCCATCAGCGCTTGCTTGTTCTGAAGACGACCTGCCGTGTCGATAATGAGGATATCGGCAGCAGCCGCTTTCGCGCGCTTCAAGGCTTCGTACGCAAGACCCGAAGCATCTGAACCGATGTCACCGGCAATGACCTCGCATTTCGTGCGTTCGCCCCAAATTTTGAGCTGGTCAATCGCGGCGGCGCGAAATGTATCGCCAGCGGCGAGGACGACGGATTTGCCCTCGCTTTTGAAGTGAGCGGCAAGCTTTCCGATTGTGGTCGTCTTGCCGCCGCCATTAACGCCGACGACAAGGATCACATGCGGGCGGTTCGCCGGCGATATGGACAGCGGCTTGGCCACAGGGGCTAGAACCTGTTCGACTTCTGAAGCGAGGATCTCACGGACCTCATCGGCGGAGATGCCCTTTTCGAAACGGCCTTTGGCGATGCGTTCGATAATCCGGCCAGAGGTTTCGACGCCGAGATCGGCTTGGATCAGCAAATCCTCAAGATCTTCGAGCGTCGCACCGTCGAGTTTGCGCTTGCTGAACAGGCCAGTGATGCCATCGGTCAATTTCGACGACGTGCGTGTCAGGCCGCTCTTCAGGCGCTGGTACCAGCTTTTTGGTGCATCCAACTCCTGCGCTGTTGCAGGGGCGGCCGGTTTACTGTCGAGAACTTCATTGGCGACGTTTGGCGCGCCATCGCTTGCTTCGATGGCCAGCGTCTCGGCATCGTCTGCAAGCAGGGCTTCCTGCGGCTCGACGCTGCGCGCAGCCGACTTCTCACCAAAAAGCCGCCCGAACAAGCCCGGTTTTCTCTTCTCGATCTCGTTTGTCACGTCCTGACCTCGATGTTCGGTCCGGCTGTCGCCAGTTTCCCGTCGCTTGCACCTGCGGTCAGTGGGAGTTTCTTCAACATAATCCCGTCATCGCCGACGATTGACACGTTCATTATGACATCCGCACGAACGCACGCTGGGCAATCGGGGATGCAGCTGCCAGATTCGAAACCCGATTGGTCTGTGACGGTCGCGCGGGCCAGCAATCCACTGCGCGTGCAGGGCCCGCCCTTCCTGACCCAATAGAGCCCCGAGCGCCATGACGTTCTCGCGTTGCAGCTGCGGCATTCGGGCCTCCAGCATGTCCGGACAAACGGAGGACGGTTGGCACGTGCGATCACTTTCCTGCCGACTGGGGCGTGCGGGCCCAGTCATCTTCGTATTCGAGCTGGACGGGACCTGTCATCAGGATGCGACCGGCCTCAGTCCAAGTGATCCCAAGCGGCCCCCCGGGAAGGTGGACTGTGACGGTGCGGTCCACGAGCTTTTTGCGCATGGCGGCAACTGCGGCGGCGCAGGCCGCGGTGCCGCACGCCTGCGTCAGACCGGCCCCGCGCTCCCAAACGCGCAGTTTGATCTCGTTACGCGAGAGAATTTGGGCCAAGGAGATATTCGCTCGTTGCGGGAAAATCGGATGATTTTCTAACAGGGGACCGAAGCGGGCGAGGTCAAAGGCCTCAACATCGTCAACCCAGAAAACAGCGTGCGGGTTGCCAACATTGACGACCGATGGCGAGTGAAGGACGGGGTTGTCGATCGGGCCGATTTGCAACTCGATGGCACGCGTATCGTGAAATGGTTCGGCCAGCGGAATATCGTTCCAACCAAAGCGCGGCTCACCCATGTCGACTGTGATGCTCGCGATGCTGTCGACCGTTACTTCGAGCAGGCCGGCGCGTGTCTCGAACTTTAGCTTTGGGCGGCCGGTCTTGCGGTATTCGAGCCAAGCGATGCAGCGGGTGCCATTGCCGCACGCCGAGCTTTCGGAACCGTCGGAGTTGAAGATCGTCACAAAGGCGGCGGCGGCGGGAGTGCGCGGATGATGGAGGACCATCATCTGGTCGAAATGGGAGCGCGGCAGGGCCGCGATGGCGCGCGCATCGTCCGCGGTCAGCGTAACCTTTGTGCCACGCAAATCGGCCACGACAATCTCGTTGCCCAGACCGTTCATCTTGACGAAATGCAGGCGTGGTGGCGCGCTGATGTCGGGCTTGCTCATGGGTCGCTATATGGCCGAGACGGTGCAAAAAGACAATTGCGGGTCGCGCGCGGTGCGCATCGACGCGAGGTTGCGGACCTGCACCTGCTCACCTATGTGCACCGCCGGGCCAACGTTCGCACTCCTAGGAGCTCCTGATGCGCCAGATCCCACTGCCGCTCGCCGCCGCCTTCTTGATCGCCTCCCTACCGGTTCAAGCTGCGCAGACCGATGCGCCCCAGCCGCAAACCAAAAGCTAAGGGTCTCGCCAACCCATGGGGGCTGCAATTTCTCCCCGACGGTCGCCTGCTCGTGACGGAGCGGCCTGGACGGCTTCGCATCGTCACGCGCGAAGGAAAGATTGGGCCCGTCATTACCGGCACGCCCGCGGTGTTCGCGAAAGGGCAGGGGGGGCTGCTCGATGTTCTGCTGGACCGCAACTTCGGACCGAAGGGCGGCGAAATCTTCTTGTCGTTTTCGCAAGAGCGGGCCAACGGAGCGGCTGCGACGGCCGTGGCGCGCGGCACACTTGCGCTTGACGATGCGGGCGGCGGAACACTTCAGAACGTCACGACCATCTTCCAGCAACAGCCGGCGATTGCGAATTCGTCCAATCATTTCGGGTCGCGTCTCGTCTGGGCCCGCGACGGTTCGTTGTTCATTACAACCGGCGACCGGTTCTCGGCGCGCCCGGAGGTGCAGAAACCGGACACGTCCATAGGCAAGGTGATCAACATCCGGCAGGATGGATCGGCGGCCCATGCGGACGCTGCCCAGCCCGGTTGGGACGCCCAAGTTTGGTCCATGGGTCACCGCAACATCCAAGGTGCTGCGCTCGATCCGGTTACAGGTGAGCTTTGGACGGTCGAACACGGCGCCCGTGGAGGCGACGAGTTGAACCTTACGCGACGCGGGGGCAACTACGGCTGGCCGGTCATCAGCTATTCGAACGAGTATTTCGGAGGACCGATCGGGGAAAGCACGGCAAAACCCGGCCTGGAGCAGCCGGTCTATTATTGGATCCCGTCCATTGCGACATCTGGGTTGGCGATCTACTCCGGCAATCTATTTCCCAACTGGAAGGGCAACCTTTTCGTCGGAGGATTGAAGGCGGGGCAGCTGGCGCGGCTCGTTCTTAAGGACGGCGCAGTGGTTGG